>SDBT01002945.1_pt1 | contig 29685 bp, 17 predicted proteins | sample 2277101 | NCBI WGS metagenome assembly SDBT01 (sample SAMN10404973, study PRJNA504765) | marine sediment metagenome | isolation source: marine sediment core GS10_PC15, 103 cmbsf | place: Arctic Ocean: Southern Knipovich Ridge | collected 2010
TTTAATTTTTGAAATTGGATATAGCGCACCAAAAAGATCATACCCACTATAAAAGCCAATGCCAGAAGCAGGTTGAAAGTTGAAATAGTGACCGGGCCATATTGAAAAAGGATTTCGTACATAATTTGTGAGCTTCAAGAAGTTAGCGTATTTCCTGAATTGATTCAAATCCGCCAGTAAGGGTAAATCCTGGAGGCGGGAGGCTGAGTGTTCTTGGGTCTTTCTCAATGAAGAATGGGGCAAGTTCCGACTCTGTTACATCGATCTGGCCAGCAGCTAGCACTACAGTAGTAGGCAGTAATAAGCCAAGTGTACATGAACCAGCAGCACAGCTACCGCCTCCGCTGAATAGTCCGTCGCTTGCTATAAAGCTTCCAGCAGTTTCAGGTGCTTCTTTAACAACTGCTGTAAAGCGCCTTAAATAATCAAAGTCATACCGCTGTGCACAGCTAAGAGCTGTATCACCGTTTTCTAAACAAACTGTGCCTTCAGGTGTTTTTGGCGGAGAAAGACCGGCACCTGCAATTGTATTTCTGGAGGCGATACTACCCCTCCAATATAGCTGGTTGCTTAAATCCTGAACATTTCCAATGCCGGGAGCACCGCCATAGTATAACTGACCGGGTGCACCGCTCAGCAAACTTCCTTCTGTATATACTGTACCCACCATATTGGTCGGACCTGGGGATATATAAATATTAGCGCCCTCGCCGATATTTTCTGCGATTACAATTATGCCAAGAGAAGAGCGGGGTTTATCAGGATCAGGATCGTATATAATATTACTTTTAATAGAGACATCTGCGCCGCCTTTAACAATAAGTGTATATGGCAGATCAGGTGCTGTAATATCTGTACCATCACCTATAACTAACTCCTCTCCGGCACTTCCTTCGTAGTAGGCAAACATGGTCTGGTTTACCGTATCTTCTACTACACAGCCGCCAGGAGTAGTTGGAAATTCTGTCAGTGGATTGCCAGGATCGGGTATTGCGCAAGCCGCATCAATGGAAGCTATCAGTTCTGCGGCATTTCTGCGTATCTGCTCCTGAAGTTTGCGCGTGCTGGCGGTAGAGACAATATCAAATTTCCGGTCTGTAACTATTTCCTCGCCTGCCACCGTACCAACAGCTTCCACGCCGATGTCTTTTACAGATATGCCGGAAAGGACCGGACTTTGGGCGTAAACAGAAAAGAATGGCTGACCTGCAAAGCGGTAACCTATTTCATGTATCAGCCTGAGGTCAATATCATCGATTGTTACCGGTACGTATTTTTCAGGAGTGAACTGAATATTTTTGGATATGGATGATGCAGCAGCTACAGCACCGGCAGCTAATTCCAGATCAGCAGGATCACTGCGGTCGATAATACCGTCTTCATCCCAGTTGGTCGGGTCATTCAGGTCTCCGGCTGGATCATTTGGAGAATGTTCATAAGGAATGCTTTCACGACCGATGATCTTATAAGCTCCATCTCCGTCAAGATTACTTTCTATATATGCAGGAGGCTCAACGTCAAAAAGGAATTTAGCTTGTTCTTCTGAAGGTGCGACAATCGGATTGAACATCTGGAAAAAGGCATGGAAAACTGAATCTTCAGCTGCCTGGTCGTCAAGTGTAAAATGTTCACCGTCATACCATTCATAACGCGTACAGAAGGGGCATGTCTGGAATGGATCGGACCACGCCAATTTACCGTCATCAGTGTAACCGGCAGTAGTATTTTTAATGCGCTGACTTTCCATAACAGCTAATGTTGCTGACCAGGAAGGGGAGTAATATTGGAAGACATTATCAATAGAAAGCCCACCGTTACCGTCTTGGGCAATACTTCTGTCACTTATATTGTTTATATTAAAAGAAACATCAGCTGGCACGCTTAATGTAAGGACATCTGTAACACCGCCGGATACAAGTGTGGCTGGGCCCGTGGTTATAGGGGGGATGAAAGTAAGCGCTGTTGAAACAAATCCAATATCCCCATCATTTATCTGTCCGGATTCATTCCAGGCTGGTGTAACGGTTGCAGGGTTATCTATGAAAACCCCTTCAGGAGGAGGAGGAACTTCCATCAGTCCTGTGGCTGGTAAAGATTCATTCTCAATTGTGTAATCGAATAGATTGATCCGGAAAACTTTCTCGGTTGGAGGGTCCTGATAGTTTGCTATTTGTTCATAAGTATAAGAAGGAGCGAATGAGGCGATTTCAACCTGATGGCTTAAGCTTAAGCTGGTGGGAGGCTGGAAGATCTCAAATTGAGTATCGAAGTCAAACAAATGGGTTCCGGTAGTAAATACGCTGTCATCGCTGTACATAGCAGGAGTTATTCCGGCAGGTGTAGTATTCTGAGTGAGATCGTAAACAAGTTCATTTGTTATCTGGGCGTTTATTGTTACTTCCCGCTCAGGACAGCCGTCAGCTATGTATTGAGGGTTTGTTCCGAGAGGCTCATTCAGTGTAGTACAGTCTATATCTACAATCGGATTGCCTACAAGATCCTTTAGTGCGACTTCATATTCCACAAAATCCCTTCCGTCAGCAATGGCTACATCCATATTAAGCCCGTTAGCCTTGGGTCCTGTTATACTCACTGTTGACTCTGTGGTATCAAAATTACCGGATCTTACGTAGATTATTACTCCATTCGGATCTGTGTCTGGTGCTATATTAGGTTCGACTTTATGTTCGCACACACCTGTCCAGTTACAGGCTGTGTCGTCAATACATGCAAGTTCAGTTGTATAGTCATCGCATGGCGGAACATATGTGTCTCCTATATAAAGCGGAAGATTTACTCCGTTTAAGATTTTGGCTGTGAGCTTATATTTACAGAAGCCTTTTGGTGGTATGTTACCGTCTTGCCCCAGCCAACCGATAAGAGGGATTGTAAGATATCCCACCTTAAATTCTGTATCAGCGCTTGTAGAAAGTATCACGTTTTCAGGAAGGGGAACATAAGTCTGGCATTCGGGATCGCTGTCTATAGTCCTTTCTATTGTGATCTCAGAGCCTTCCTCTGAGCTTTTAATCCCGGATTCCTGATCTGCTATAAAATTATTCCATACTATTGTTTTCGGATCAGTTGCATCCGGATCCGGTGGAGCAATATAGCCTGTATTAATACCAGTTGCGAACCAAACTGTACTGGGGCTTAAAATATTCGGCGGGGTATCATCCGGAACCCATGTGGTAAAAACACCAAAATCAAAATCAAAGGTGTCAGGAGGAGGAATAGGAGGATCTTTTTCTATCTGGAATTTGATCCAGCCCAGTTTTTTACTCCAGGCAAATCCGCGGAATGGACGGCCGATAAGAATGTCATCCGAAGGGTCCGCTGGTGTGTCCATGTCTTCGATAACCAGATCTGCAGCTATATCAAGCCAAATACCCCAGATATCTTTTGTTTGCGCGGCGGCAGGCTGCAGTGTTCCATTGGTTAAATCGGATGAAAGCCCGATCCAGCCTATTTTTTCATTCCATGCAAAACCAGTTACAGCACCGGAAGATTTAATCCTTGGATACATATCAGGTGTATACACATCGCCAGGCACGCCATCGTTGGGATCGTTGATTGCAGGGTTAATCGCACCTTCTCCATCCAGCACAATCCATCCCACCACATCACTCCATATATATCCTTTAAGCAGGCATCCGGTAATATCATCACAATCGTCGGTAAATGTGCTGATACTTGCTACGAAATCAGCACTCCCGGGCCCTACGGCACTAAAATCAGGATCAGTTATGGGAATATAGAATTGTTTTGTGGGGCCTGCATAAAAAGATGCATTATCAAACCTGCTATCATCTGCTGTGCCAGTTGGACGAGTTGCAGTAGCGTAATCCAAATGAAGTAAATGTGTATTTACACCGAATGCCGTTCCTGTGATCTCAACCTGATTTTCTGCAGCAAAACTTATGCTTGTCATAAGCAGTATTCCTGCAAGAACGAAAATCGGTGAGCGGAATTTATTCATTAATAGATTAAAGATTTAAGATTAAGGATTAAAGATTAAAGTCAAATGTCAAATTATTGGGAATACGTTAAACAGGCTGTACGCAGATTGTCATCAAGGATCTTACTGCACAGGGAAGGATCCTTTTTAGAGGTCGCCTGTCTTAAATAATAGTTATTGATATTAATGGTCTGTGTTTTTACGCATTGGTCCTGTTTTTCGGTATCTCCTATTGCATTGCAGTAGGAGAGATCTTTTTTTACAAGCGCCAGATTGTAATTCGCATCATCTTTGCATTCATCTGTGTCGCAGTCATGTAATTTTTCTTCTGTACTTTTATATGTGCGTACGGTTTGAGCTTTAGCCACTTCCATTACTTCAATATTTTTAGTTACGGTTTTGGTACAGCGGTCTTTTAATTTGGCATTAAGAACATTGTTACAGCTTTCCAGGCTCAAACTTTGGACACTCGCGCTGAAATGAAAGTCATCCAGGCAACTCTGCCTTAATCCCGCATCTTCAATTACTTCACAATCCTGCTCAGACTCCGCTGTACGCCCGTAAAAGGCCTGAATGCGATCCAGACAGTTCTGTTTAATCTCAGGATCTATTATCTGTTTGCAGAGTTCAGAATCCAGGGCTTGCATGGCAAGGCCGGAGTAAATGCTGTCTAAACATTTTGTTCTCAGATCAGCATTTCGGATTTGTTTGCATATCTTTTCATCGTTTTTTGTAAGCGCTGAGTTATAAAGAAGAGAGTCTTCACATCTTTGCCTTGCTTCCTCATTGAACTTGATCGCTTCACAGCCTTTGCCTTTTTGTAATGCTTCGCTGAAAGCCTGGCTGTCAGCTCTTTGCATTTCTCTTTCCGTTAGTTCAGGAACGGCAAATTGTTTACCTGGCTCTTTCGGCTGTTCTTTTACAACTTCCGGTGGAGCAGCTTCTTCCGGAGCTTCCTGAACTTTTTGTTTCTGAAGATAAACAAGCACGCCGAAAACGGCCACAATCAGGAGAGCAAATATAACCCAACTCAAAATTTTACCTTTTTGCAGTCGCATTTTTATTTTACAGGTGGTTAATATTGTAAATATCCTATCAAAATTCCAAAATCATTACAAGGTAGGGGTTCAGACTTAAAAGTTAACGATCAGAAGGGTGTAAATACCCAGGCTGAAAGCGATTAAAAAGAACGCAGCTATAGCATTCTGGCGGAAATGCAGATTTTTCATCCGAAGCGCAAAATGAATAAACAGTAGGAAGATCGAAATGTTCAGAAGAAGTGGTGTTTTAAGGGTTTTGAAGATAGATTCACGGCTTAAGCCCACACCTTTTTCCAATGAAAAGCTGACTAAAAAGAAATAAATAATATAAAAACAAAGAAGCCAGCCTGCAAAACTGTCTATTTCTACAAAAAGCTTGGTGAAATCGCGTCCTTTCTTTGTTTTTTTAGCAGATGCAGGTTTTACTTTTTCACCCTCCTTAGACGCAGCATGCTGCGTCTCTACAGCATCACCTTGCGGTTTTGCTGTATCTGCGGGTCCTTTTGTTTCCTTTTTCTTTTTTGCGAACAGGGCTTTAAAGGCTTTCATTAATTCTTTTTTTCTGGTTTTTTGCAGGATCGGGCTGGTGGTCTTAAAATAAAACCCAAGTTTTTCAAAAAATTCTCCAAGACGCCCTTTTGGTTTTTTTTCTTTTTTGACCAAGTTCGCTTTTTTCTTTTTTGTGAGTTTTTCCAGGAATCCGTGTATTTTATCTTTTGTCTTAGTGACGATCCCTGCCTTTTTTTCCTCCACTTCAGTAGTCTCTGTTATTTTTTTAAGTTTTTTTGAAATGCCTTCAAAAACTTTCTTAACCCAGTTTAACTTGACCGCCTTTTTATATAATTCGAATTCTTTTTTAACAAGCGCGCTGTCCTGGATTTCATTCAGGATCGACTGGTATTCTTTATTTTCAGCTCCCTCCTCCATTTTGTCAGGATTGCTTATCAGTACATAAAGGTCATTACTTACTTCTGTAATATGCTTGATGTTATTACTGGTGCGGATGCGCTGAAGTTCGCCTAAGGTATTATTTATTTCTTTCAGAAGCTCATTGCTGTACAGGACTTTATGTTCATCAAGAGCTTTTTTGGCATTGATAACAACTTTATCCACTTCGCCAATGATTTCCTTATTTATCTCTTCTTCGCTTGTTTCTTCTTCATCATCTTTTTTTATCTCTTTCCCGCTTTTAGCAAGGTCGGTTTCTAATTGTGCTTCAAAACTCAGAAGCTGTCCGCTGACCTTCTGGATATCAGCTTCTGTAGCCCCGGTTTTATAGAGTTTTTTTACTTCAAACTGATATTCCGTACGCAGTCTTTTGTATGCTGAAAATTCATCCATGGCATCAATGGTACCTTCGATTTCTTTACCGTTCGGATCAATGGCTAAAAAGGTAAAAGTCTTAATTCCCTTAGTCTCTTTAGCGGCTGCCTGTGTCTTTTTAAGTTTTTCATATTCCGCGTCAGAAACTTCTTTTGTCGAAATAATCGCCACACCCATTTTATGCAGTTCTGCCTGGGCGGCTTCCTGACTTTCCACATCCAAAACACCGGTTATCTTTTTACTGTCCTTTGTTAGGGCTGTGTAGGTGATTTTCATATCTATATTTGTTTTAAAATATTTTACCACACAAACCGTATTTTAAAAAACAAGATTTTGCCGTATAATTCAGGCTCAGTAATTAAAATGGGATTTATGAAATACGTACAGGTAGTAATAATGAAAAAATTAGGGGAATTTGATAACGAGCTTACCTACAAAGTTCCTGAAAGCCTCATAAGCCAATGCGTAGTGGGGAATTTTATTGAAATTCCGTTTCGTACAAAGTTTTTAAAAGGCATAGCTGTAGGTCTTTCGGATACATTACCCGACGGGCTGTCGGATGAAAAAATAAAACCGATTAAACAAATCCTAAAAGCCCCTCCGCTACCTGAACAGTCGGTTAAGTTAGCAAGGTTTATTGCTAGCTATTATCAAACTTCTCTGGCCAGGGCTTTGCGTTTATTTGTACCCAGGATGGCTTGGAAAGGCAAACTAGATCCTCCATCCGACACATGTTACAAGCTGCTTGATGCTGAGGCGGATCTGCGGGGTGACAAGCAAAAGATGTTAGCAGAAACGATTCAGCAGAATGGGGGAATTATGTCTAAGTCAGATTTAAAAAAGTTCAGCTCAGCTACTTTAAAATCTCTTGTTAAAAAAGGTGTACTGGAGGAAATCACTAAACCTGTTTTCAAACCATTTGACTATAAGGAATTTGCATTTAAGGAATCTTCAAAAACATTAACCCCAGACCAAAAGGAGGCTTTGGAGAAAATCAGTAAAACTGACCGGCCGATCCTGCTTTATGGAGTTACGAGTTCCGGAAAAACTGAGATTTATCTGCGCCGGATCTTTAAAGTAATCCAGAAGGGAAAGCAGGCGATTTTACTAGTCCCGGAAATCGCTTTAACCCCCCAGATGATCCGGTATTTCAAAGATTTCCTAGGTGACCATATTGCACTTTTCCATTCTAAGTTAAGTGACGGGGAACGCGCAAAAGAATGGTGGAAGGTCAAAAGCGGTTACAGCCCCTTAGTCATCGGTTCACGTTCCGCAATTTTTGCTCCAGTTACAAATCTCGGCCTTATTATTCTGGATGAAGAGCATGAATGGACATATAAACAGGAATCAACCCCTTATTACCGAACTCACCGTGTTGCAGAAGAGATGATAAAGCTTTGGGATGCCAAATTAATTTTAGGAAGCGCGACACCTTCCGCTGAAAGCTACCACAAATCAGAAACAGGGGACTTCGAGCTTATTCATTTGAAGGAACGGATTCATAAAACTGAACTTCCTAATATCCATATTGTGGATCTGCGGGATGAATTTAAGAAGCGCAATTTCAGTGTTTTTTCCTTGATGCTGCAGAACAAGATAAAGGAGAGACTGGAAGCAAAAGAGCAAATCATCTTATTCGTAAACCAGCGCGGCCTTGCCAATGCCGTGGTATGCCGGGATTGCGGATATACTGAAAAATGTCCTAATTGCGATATAAGTTTGAAATACCATCGGAACTTTGTTGTTCGTAACTCGAAGCTCGATCGAGCATCCAGTTACGATAGCCGACATTCCGACCGATTAATATGTCATTATTGTAATTACTCCAAAGCCCCTGAACTGCTTTGTCCGGAGTGCAGATCCCCTTATATTAAGCATATAGGGGTAGGCACCCAGCGTGTGGAGGAAGAAGTAAAACGCATGTTCCCGCAAGCCCGTGTTATTCGGGCGGACCGCGATACAACACAAACCGGAGATGGGTTTAAATCTATTTATCAGGATTTTCTGGAACATAAATTTGATATTCTGATCGGCACACAGATGATCGCTAAAGGGCTGGATTTTTCTAAAGTGAGCTTGATCGGCATTGTGCTGGCAGACATCGGCCTGCATATTCCGGATTTCAGAAGCTCCGAGCGTCTTTTTCAGATCCTTACGCAGGTTGCGGGGCGGTGCGGCAGGCGCGGAAAGCAGGGAGATGTTATTTTACAAACATATAATCCCGACCATCCAACGATCAAAAAAGCAGCAAAACACCAGTATGATGAATTTATTGCAAATGAACTGAGTCAGCGAAAGCAGATCGGCTACCCGCCATTTAACAGGATGATTAAGTTCACCGTTGTGGGAGATGACCAGCAAAAACTTTCCAAACATATTAAAGAGGAGCAGGAAGTCCTGGAGGACATTTTTAAGGCTAATGAGTTAAATGTAAAAATCGTAAGTGCGCCTGCTTTGGTGCCTAAAATGTCCAATCGTTATTACTACCATGTACTGCTTCGCTCAGAAAAACCCGATGTCATTTTTAATCACTGGAAGCCTCCCAAAGGCTGGCGGATCGATGTTGATCCGATTCATACTACTTAGAGTCTGAATTGCGAGACCAACTTTTTGTTTAATGCAAGCTGCTGCCTTTTTGTCATTAAATCACTAGAACATGAAATCATTAAGGCTAAAAATTTGTTTTAATGATCCAGTGATTTCATGATTTAATGAAAAACATCAGTTTTCGGCATAACACAAACAAAATACGAATTTCGCATCAGGTACTTAGAGTTCCTTCCTAAGGGTGCTGATCTTACTCAGGAAGCTTGTGTTATCAACTGTATTTAAAATACCCGCCACAATCAAGTCGAGTTTATTGAAGATGTCATTGATCGTATTCAGGCTCTGGACAAAGTCTAACCCCGGAATCGGCGCAAGAAGAAGTTTGATTTTAGCCAAATGGTCTTTTGCTTCACCTTTTTTCTCCGGATCAGCCGCATTAACCCCTGTTGTGTCAGTTATAAGCCTGAAAAATTCCTTAAGCGGGCCATCGAAAGTATTTATAAATGCCTTCATTTTATCGCGATGCTGTCCTACTTTCCATTCGGCATGATTGCTAATGGATCCTTCACGGGCAATATTATTCCATATGTTAGCGCCTCTCTGGAAAGTTTTATTCTCCCGGTACGCCACGTCGTTCACAACGCCTTCTGACATAAAAAATGCCCCGATCTGGCGTGTAAAACCGCTCCTCCAATCCCGGTCATTTGGATTTAAGGCGTTTTCTTCAGACCATTGCAGCATGCCGACATAGCAGTTTTCCAGGGCAGTCGGCTTAGTTACCACCTCACCGGATCTACCGGACATAAAGGTTTTAATGTCTTCTGCGTTACCCATGGCAGCTATGCCGCGGGCCCAGTCATGATCCCACTGCCTTTCCATTACGGTTTTACGGGTACGTTGCAGCACGGTTTGTTCGTTTTGCACTTTTGTCCAGTAAAAATGTTTAAATTTAGAACCAGTCGACTTAATGGCTCCTGTTCTGAATTCATCACCGAATTCATTTTCGCAGAATTTTGTCAGCCTTTTTTGCGCTTTTGGGATGCCGGGGCTTACGGCATATTCAATGGCTGGCCAGATATTTAAGTGCTTATCCAGAACATGGCCGCGATCCATTGTTAAAATGCCTTGCGCCATGCCTGCAATTAAGTAAAACATTATAGCTTCGGCATTACATTTGCCTTTTTCAATCGCGTATTCCAGCAATGCTTCATATTCCATGGGTTCCACATTCTCCTTTTTTAAGTGTTTTTGATATAACTGTTCCAGGCGTTCGGTGATCTGGCGCTGGATCTTATCCACATAACCCATATGTTCTTTCTTCTTGCTTTCGTAACTGCTTTCATTGGTTCGTTCCAGGTTCAGAAATTCATCATAATCCCATATTTCACCACAGGCTGTATGCAGTTTGGAACGCAGCATCGTTGGATCGCCAAGAAGTATTTGATCATTCGGAGAAAGATGTACAGCGCTTTGCATTTTGTTCAGTAAGTTCCAGATGTGCGGGTCACGCCAGTCAATACGTCCTTTGTCTGCCAGGATTTTTAATATTGCTTTGAACTGGTCCTTGTTCGGGTCTATGGCTCCTTCCATGCCTTTTAATATCCCCATTAATTCCCAGGCATCTTTGGTCTCAAGGCGGCTTTTCCATTCATTTACTTCTTCCTGTTCCGCTTTCTGTTTGCGAGCCTCTGCTTCCAGGCCAATTTCGCCCACAATAGGAAGGTTTTCAAATAATGCGGAGCCAAGCCGTGCCGCATGGTCTGCAGTTTTACGTTTATGCCGCCTGGAGTTCCATTCCATAAAATCCACACCGACCTGCCATATGTCTTCGATTGAAAGGAAGTTCGTATTATTCCAGAAATGCCTTAAGGGGCTTATAATCTGATTGGGTGCATCGGTTGCAACGCCTTGTATATGAGTATTGACTTTACCCAGATTATCCTTTATTTCATCAATACGGATATCAACTTCTCCGGCCAGGAAGGTGCTATTATTTTCAGCATATTTTTCATTAAGAGTAGCTGTGTCGTCGTTATATTTTTTCATTACTCTCAAAAGCTCAGCACCTCCAGGTACGTATGGCATATATTCCGAAGACAGGTATTCTTTGATTTTTTTATCATTTTCTTTGATAGAATCGGCATATGTTTCAGGTGAGCTAATACTTTTTGCTTCCTTTCCTTCACCTTCACCTTCATCTCCACCTCCACTATCTGATTTATCCATAAGCGCCTGCATGTCATCTTCAGCACCACGGATCATTTTTTTTGCAATAGGTTTGAACTCCTCCTTATCTCCGATGTCATTCTGCATAGCATAAAGTTCGCTTACTATATCCTCATCATTCCAATCTGCGACTGAAAATATAATTTTATCCACCTTGGCATTACGGCCATCTGGTAACACCTTAGTCCATTCAGTTTCATAGTTCGGAGGTCTTTTGTACGGGAAGATTTCCACAAATTTTTGCTTGATCTCACTCCAATTTTCCGCTTGCGTGTACAGTTTTACAAATTCTGCTTTCAGCCCTGCATGGCTCTCGAATTCAAGGTGCAGAAGTTCATGTGTAACCTGATGCTGAAGAGCCTGGCCATCCTCCATAGCATCTTCATTGATGATAATCTTCCATTCATCACCGCGTTCATAAAACACCATAAAACCAGATGAAGTATAAGCCTGATATGGTTTAAATTCACCTTTGCTGACAAATTTCAGATGATCAGGGTCCAGATTTTCTTCTAATGTTTTACGGATTTCCTGAATATCGGTTTTATCTGCTAATTCATTTATCAATTTGCGTGCAGTCTGAGCATCGGAAAGAGGCTTTAGTCCTAATGCCTGATCGATTTTCTCACCGGAAACATATCCAAGAACACGTGTGAATTTATCTAAATGCCGTTTGATATCGATTATTTCCTCTGGCTTAAGTTGATCGATTATCTGCATCTGTTCATCTATACCAGCCAGCCCTTTTCGTGCAGATGCTTTTTCAAATTCCCTTTCCTTTGCTGTATGTAAATTCGGATCTTCATCAATTAATTGCAGAAGTGGTTCTAAATATCCTCCGAGTCCAATATTATGTGCGATGAAAAGAAAACCTCTTTTAATTTTTTTGTAAGCCAGTTCCCCCATCTTGTCTCCTTTTCTTGCATGTTCAAGTGCGCCGAGTATTCCTTCAATCCTTTCTGCATTGAATTCAGAGGCTTTGCTTTTAACCATACTGGCTTTTGCCTGTAAATCCTGACGCAATGCTTCACGGCCTTTTTTGCTTTTAAGCTGGTCAAACATTTCGAGCTCCCGACTGACATCTTTTAGGTTTTCATCAAATTTATCCAAAGACTTATTTATATTCTGGATATTTTCTTCTCCTCGATTGAATAAATCCGGATCGCTTAAGTTTTCGTTTATAAAGCCTTCAATAAAATGCAAATTGTCATCGATTTGTTCTTGCGAAAATCGTGGTGGCTTCTTTTTGGCTAATTTCTTGAAATTTTTCTTACTTTGGCTTATGCGGTTTTTAAAATATTCCAGCATTGCATTTTCCCGAAGTCCTCTTGCTTCGATCACAAATGATTTGGTCCGGTCAATCACTTCTTCGCTAATACGGTCTCGTAACACAAATGCCTTATCTTCTTCTAATCCAAACATTTTTTTCCCAATCCAGTCTTCCTCGCCTGTTTCAAGTTCCATTTCCATCAATTCAGCATGCTCTGAGTAATATTCTCTTTCACTCTTAGTGAGACTTTTATCATTACTTTTTGCATTAGCTTCTTCTAATGATTTTTCAATTTCCTTTTTGTGTCCGAGCCAGTGTCCGTAGGCTTGTTGTTTTAATGTTGATTTGTCAATTGGTTCGTTTACACGCTTTAAAAAATCAGCACTTTTCATTCTCTCATTTTCAATTTCAATTTGTGCAAGTGTTTCATTATCGAAAAAGCTGCCAATTTCAGTCTGTGCAATTCCACCAAGGTATAAATAATCCAGTTTTTCACTTCCTAATTTTTCTATTCGCGTGTTATCAAGATTCCAGTCGGAAACTGACCGTTTGAATTCCACTGGGTCTTTTGGAACATGGCGGAGCTTATTAATGTTCTCCAGGCACAATTTCATTTTATCTTTTTTTTCTTTGCGCACTTTTAAGTCCATTTCCTGTCCTATCTCCCTTTCTATTTCTTCTACCTTCTGTGTTAAACCGGCATAGACGGATGACGCCTGAACTTCTTTTACTGCCCCTCTCTCTTCAAGTTCAGCCTTTTCACCCATAAGCGCTTCTATCTCAGATCCGATTCTTTGCCGTTCAGCTATATCCATTTCAGAATCCCTTCTGGCTTCCAGTGCTTCAATGTCCCGGTCGATTTGTTTTATACTTTGCTGAATGCCTTCTTCAATCTTGTTGACAAAAACCAGCCGATTTTCACAAAATCGAATTGTATCTCTGAAGAACTGATGATGGATTGGATTTTTCCTAAATACCATAAAAATAAATTTATCTAAATATTATACCATAAAACCGACTGTTTTTCTAGGGTGAAATGCATGTAAATACAACAAATTTCACCTCTTGTCGATTTGGATGGTTTTACACGACAACACCGCCTTTATCAAAAAAAGGGGATTATGACATGCGCCAGGTCGTGTTTCGTTATCGTTTCTAGCCCGGCATTTCAGTTATGATAGCATATATTAAATTATTGTCAAGAAAAAACATCACACCCCTAAGAAGGCGGACAAACGCTTGTCCGCCTTCAGGTGATTGTTTTTTTGAGCCTACATTACTTCCTCTTATTCAAATCAATTATCGTCTTTACCACGGTATCGGGATTAAGTGACATGGTGTTGATACCTTCTTTGGCGAGAAAGCGTGCAAATTCCGGATAGTCACTTGGTGCCTGGCCACAGATACCCACCTTTTTCTTATTCTTCTTTCCGATTTTGATAATCTGGCGGACAAGTGTCTTAACCGCTTCGTTCCTTTCATCAAATACATGCTTGACCAGTTCGCTGTCGCGGTCCACACCGAGAGTTAGCTGTGTCAGATCGTTTGAACCGATGGAAAAGCCATCAAATATTTTGCAGAACTCATTGCCGAGTATTACATTACTCGGAATCTCACACATCACATATATCTCAAGTCCGTCTTTTCCTCGTACCAGTCCGTGTTTTTTCATTTCTGCCTGTACCTTTTTTCCCTCTTCAATGGTCCTACAGAATGGGATCATGAGTTTAAGATTTTTAAGACCCATTTCCTCCCGTACTTTTCTCATAGCTTTGCATTCAAGCGCAAAAGCGTCACGGTATTTTGGGTCGTAATAACGGCTTGCACCGCGCCAGCCAAGCATAGGGTTGTCTTCCTTGGGTTCATATTCTTCTCCACCGATCAGATTGGCGTACTCATTGGTCTTAAAGTCGCTTAACCGCACAATCACATCATTCGGCCAGAAAGCCGCGGCAATAGTCGCAACACCTTGCGCCAGTTTATCTATAAAGAAATCAGTTTTGTTCTTGTAACCGGCTGTGATCTCACTGATCTCCTGTTTAACCGCGTGGTCAGTTAATTTCTTGTAATTCAGAAGGGCGAGCGGATGTATCTTGATATATGAGTTTATGATAAATTCAAGACGAGCCAATCCAACGCCTGAATTTGGTATAAAAGAGCTTTCAAAGGCAATATCAGGATTTCCCAGGTTCATCATAATCTTGGTTTTCGGCATTTTGATGTTTTTTATGCTCGTTTTTTTGATGACGAACTTTAAAGCCCCTTTGTATACATTCCCTGCTTCACCTTCGCAGGCTACAGTAACTTTATCTCCAGTCTTTATTTTCTGAGTCGCATCATTTGTGCCGACTACACATGGTATTCCTAGTTCTCTGGAAATAATTGCCGCATGGCATGTCCGGCCTCCGCGGTTGGTTACAATGGCGGAGGCGATTTTCATAATCGGCACCCAATCAGGATCGGTCATAGTTGTAATAAGAACCTCACCTTTTTTAAAGGTTTTAATCTCCTCAGGGCTTTCAATTACGTGGGCTGTTCCGGATGCGATCTTAGCGCCGACAGGGGAGCCGGTCGTTATGACGGTTCCCTTTTTAACAAGCGTATAATCTTCCAGAATAGAAGTATCTCTGCGGGATTGCACTGTTTCCGGACGGGCTTGTACTATAAAAAGCTCACCGGTACGCCCATCTTTTGCCCATTCCATATCCATTGGTTTAAAGTAGCCGGCTTCTTTGCTGTAATGATCTTCGATAATAATGGCCCACTCAGCCAATTTGAGTACTTCTTTATCGCTGACACAGAACTTATCACGGTCATTCTTTTTTACATTTATGTTTTTAACAGGGGATTTGGTGCCATTACTGGAGTAAACCATCTTAATCCGTTTGGCGCCCAGACGCTTTGTCAGAATCGGCTTATATCCCTCTTTAAGTGTTGGTTTGAATACATAAAATTCATCAGGATTTACAGCTCCCTGAACCACATTCTCACCAAGGCCGTATGCCGCGTTGATAAGTACAGCGTTTTTAAATCCGGTTTCGGTATCGATAGAAAACATCACGCCGGACGAGGCCGTATCGGCGCGCACCATTTTCTGCACTGCGATACTGAGACCTATACTGAAGTGGTCGAATTTTTTTTCTTCTCTGTAAAAAATAGCGCGGTTAGTGAACAGGGAAGCAAAACATTTGTGGCATGCTTCCAATACTTCACGATCGCCGCGTACATTAAGGAATGTTTCCTGCTGACCTGCAAATGAGGCGTCCGGCAGGTCTTCGGCTGTGGCGGATGACCGGATAGCAACATCACAGTTCTTGCCGTACAGTTTTTCCATTTCTTTATATCCCTTTAAAATCGCGATGTTCAGGTCTTCCGGGAATGTTGTATTTAAAATGGCGGAGCGCACTTTACGTCCGCGTTCTTCCAGATTAGCAATGTCTTTAACATTCAGATCACTCAAAATCTTTTTAATATCATCCTTAATTCCGGCGTGTTTTAAAAGATAGTGGTAGGCATGCGCCGTAACCGCATAGCCATTCGGGATCTGTACGCCTTTGGGTGTAAGTTTTTGGTACATCTCTCCCAAAGAAGCGTTTTTACCTCCTACTAAAGGTACATCTTTAATTCCGAGTTCATCAAACCAAAGAATCAGCGCTTTTTTGCGGTTAATACGCTTGAGTAGCTTTTTAATCATTTTTTATGTTTGTTATGTTTCGTATGGGATGATATCACACGACAAAAAAGATGGGAATATTTAATAAGCCTTAAGCTGTAAGTCTTAAGTCTTAAGTCCAGCTTATAGCTTAAAGCTTATGACTTATGACTATTTAGAATAAGTAACCAAATCATTTTCCTGAATCATCTTCATCCTGTAAATCGTCTCGGCTACTCCGGCGCGGGTCATGCTGTCTGCTGGCCGGAAGTTAGTGGCTGGCTGAAGTAAGTTCATCTTGTTAGCCAAAAATGCGTAACCTGCGAACCATTGATCAAGTGTTACATCATCATATGGCTGTGTGATTTCGCTGTTCGGTTCAATGTCGTTGGCTTTGAGCAGGATTTTCAGGTATTCAGCTCGGTTTACGGTATTGGCCGGTTTGAATGTTCCGTCCGCGTAGCCGTTTACAATTCCCATGGCCACAGCGCTTCCTAAACTGGCTGCGTACCAGGCATTATTATCTACATCTGTAAAATTCACTTCACTATGTCCGCCGACCCCCACATTAAAAGCTGTCATTAGCATCTTTAATGCCTCCGCACGGTTAACGGTTTTATCGGGTTTAAATGTCCCGTCGCTGTAGCCGCCTACCACGTTGTGATCTTTTAAATATTTGATTGCTTCGTAATTCGGATGGCGTGTATTGATATCGGCGAATACCAATTTGTTTTCCACATGTAATGCTTCGCTTATTCCGACAAGTGCGCCGTTCTGCGCACGCAAAGTAACAGGGGATTCACTGGAAGCGATTACCCTTATTTCCGCAATACCGTTTTTAAAGTCTTCTTTGGTTACTTCGTCTGGAATCACGCGTGCCAGGCCGTCTGTAACTTCTATACCCACAACGCCGGTGAAATTAAGTGTCGGAGAGACATTTCCGTCCTCATCAAGGGCCACGACTTTAACGATTTCCACGATGTTTTTCTGGAAATAGCCGTCATGTTCAATGTGGAATTCTGCAATATTTTTCAGCTGATCTATAAAATTGACTTGATAAGAAGTTTTGCCGATTGTCACATTAGCTGTGCCGGTTTCCGAACTCTTTACAATCAGTTTTAGGGTATTGTTTGCAAAATCGGATTTGGTGAACTGCTTTTTAAGAAGAGTTCCAACTCCGCTCACTTCTGCTCTAATCGTATCGTTATCATTTAATACGCTTAACTGATTGCTTTCATCAGTAACTATTAAAGTCACACCATTATTAAGCAGACTCACAGTTTCACCGGTGATTTTGTATGCGAATAAAGCAGATGGACTGCCTTCATTGAAGTCGGGTTGAGGTTCCGGGTCCGGTTCCACAACTGGATTTACAATTGGATCTTCGACTGGGTCCTCAACCGGATCGTTTGTGGTGTCCTGCGTGCCAGTATCATTATTACTCGCTACCATGCTGTAACTTAAGTTTTGGGTAACAAATGTTATGGGGTTAACGGTGTTATCACGTGCGTTTATTATTCCGAGCCCGCCATTAACTGCTTCGAAAAAGCTTAAGCCAGCGTTTTGTGATTCCTGCCAGCTAAATGGCCAGTAAGGGTGCCATGGGGCGCTGTCTCTATCGATCTGGAAATGGAGATGGGGAGTTGTGGAAGTTCCGGAATTACCGCTGGTTCCAATAATCTGACCTTTTAAAACATTCTGACCTTCCGCAACATCAACCCTATCCATATGATTGTAGGCAGAATAAAGTACGGTAAATCCTCCGGGGTTTTTCGGATCCGGAACATTCGGGTGCTGGATTACTACATGATGGCCGAATCCGGTCGACTGCATTGATGTTTTTACAACTTTTCCGTTCGCGATAGTATGAAGGGGGGTGCCGATCGGTGTTTTGATATCAATGGCCAGATGGCTCCCTGCATTTTCAGTATGGTCATATTGGTAATTGCCCAGATAAACCACAGGGTAGATTATTTTTACATTCCGTATATCATCCTGAGATGAATCACCCCATACAAGCTGTTCATCCGGAAATGTCATTTTAGAAATGTCGTATGGCGGTAAATCGATTAAATCACTTTCCGGTATCTGATCATATCTAAGGTCATTTTGTGTATGCCAATGGGTCCAGTTGGGGACTTTGGCTATCGGCATCACAGTTCCGTTAAAAGGCTGAGGAGCTTCTAAAATACTTGCCTTAAACCACATTCCGGCTTTCTCTCCCGTATACACCAAAACCATTAAAGCGATTGTAACAGCGGTAATGCTCACAATTTTAAGAATCATGCCTGTTCTCGGTGAAAAACGATTCAGGAAGTTCTCGATTTTTTTCTGGTATTTGTTTTTTCTTTTTCTAGGCATTTATTTTTTGAAAATTTGAAAAATTGATTGATGTTTCTGCTGTTCTGACTCGACCTTTCGATTTCAACTGTATTGCCGACAAACTTGAAAACTTTTTTAGTTTATGTAATGAATTAAGAAAAGAGTTTTTAAGTTTTCACAGTTTTCAAATTTTCATAGTTAAGTAAATCTTATTATTATAGCAAATTTACGCTAAAAAATCAATCCGTAATGAGAGTGCAATCCATGGAAATCAAAGGCTTCCGGAATCTGAAGAAAATATCTTTGGAATTTAAAGAGGAATTTCCGATAATCGCTTTTACCGGCGTGAATGGTCAGGGGAAGACAAATTTACTCGAAGCACTTTTTTTAATGGCCATCTCCAAATCCTTCCGCACCAATGAAAATGAGGATTTAATAGGCTTTGATCAGGATTTCTGTTCTGTTAAGGCTGATGTGGTCCGCGGACTCCGAAGAGTCACGGACTCCTTCGGAGAACAGGGGGGTGATACTTTTAATCTTGAGATGATCGTAACCCGCCAACCACCGAAAAAGACGCTGAAAGTAAACGGCGTAGTTAAAAAAGCTTCGGATTATATAGGTCATCTTAATGCAGTCTTCTTTTCCCCCGATGATATCGGCATGATCCACCTTTCCCCAGCGGTGCGCCGGCGGTATATGGACTTACTCCTTTCACAGCTTGACCGTGATTATCTGGAGGCTTCCTTAAAATACCAGCTCGCCATAAAACAGAGGAACGCTTTACTCAAACAAATTGCGGATGAAACCGCTGATGCCGGCCAGCTTGAAGTCTGGGACCAGCAGCTCGCTGGGTTCGGGCTTTCTATAATGGAAAAACGATTTGGAGTTATCGATAAACTAAATACCGAAGCCACCCGGTATTACGAAAAACTCAGTGATGAACCCGATGAACTTAAAATCCGCTACCAGCCATCCCTTGAAAAGGTAAAAACTAACGAGGATTATTTAACAGCTCTTCAAAAAAGCCAGAAACGGGATATTATGAACGGTTCTACTCAGCTTGGCCCCCACAGGGATGACCTTGTGTTTTTCTGCAATGACCACGATATGGCCTCATTTGCATCCCGAGGGGAGTGGAGGAGCCTTGTTTTAACCCTAAAGTTCGCGGAAATAGATCTTTTAAAAGAAAAAAACGGCTTTTACCCAATCTTACTGTTGGATGACGTATTTTCCGAACTCGACGAAAAGCGCCAGAAATACCTTTTCAACATTATCAAAAACACCCAAACCTTCATCACCACCACACATCCGGAATTTCTGGATGTAATCGAGGGGGCGAAGCAGGTTTATGAGGTGAGGGATGGGGAGATTGGGGGGTGAGTGATTTTATGTTAATATAGCGTACTAAAATTCGTATAAAGACGAAGTTGTACGAAATACATTTTTAATTTTAAATTTACTCAATGATGGAGGAAGAAATGCAAATAAAGGACTTTAGAATTGCTCTAAAAGATATGGAACCCATGGTAAGAGATCCTAAATTTTTATGGAATGGACGTAAAATACCTAATTTTTCTTTATTACCAAGGGAGGCTTGGGCAAATTGGCTCCTATGTGTAGTATTTCAAGAAATTTATGGACCAAATAGTATAACTTTCAAAGAAGATGCTTTAGGGGATGGAATTTTAGTAGATAAAGAAAAGGGAATTTTTATGCCAACAGAACATGTTTCAGCCTTAAATATCCCCCTAAAGAAGAATAATACAATGGGTGAAAAGGCAATAATCGAAGCAATTGATAAGAAAATAGAAAAAGGGCCAGAATATGCTAAAGGTAAAATATTAGTAGTATTCTTCGACGGAATTGGAAAATGGTATAGGAATAAAGTTAGAGAAGGAATTAATGGTAGGCATAATTTTGATAGTATATTTGGCATAGGTCTTCTGACTCCAGATTATTCTTATTCCGTTACTCATTTTCTCGAAGATCGTTCAATTTCATTCAAAATTCAAATAAACTCCGATTTCACAAACTGGTCAGTTGCTCCAATACGGTAAGTTTAATAACAAATTCAAAACGGCGAGCAAGTTCGCTAAATGAAATATATGAATAGTGGAAATATGACCCCAGAGGAAATTCGAAAACAATTTGTTGATAGCTTTAACCTGGAAAAAAATGGCTTTTCTGATATGACCCTTTTTGATCAAGGTAAAATTGGCTTCAGTGTAAAAAAAGAGCCAGCATCTTGGATAAAAAAGAGAATAGGCATAAAAAAAGGGAAAATATACATATCAATGATATGGGCCTACATTCGCCAAGAAGATTTCCTGAACGATTATCTTAAAAAACCAATATTATTGCGAGCAGATATGGGGCTAAAAAATGAAGAAGGGATTGAGCTGAATGACAGCTTTATCAAAAGAGAGATATTTAAGCCAATCGAATTTAGCTTAAAAAATCAATATTATTATAATATAGAGAAAAATTGCTTTTATAAGAACGACAAAAGCATATCTGCAGAAGAAATTATCCAAGAAGTGTACGCCCTACATATAAAACCAACAAAATTAATTTGGGGCATTTGGCTTAGAACACAAATTAGATTTAAAAATATTCTATTGTTTATAATCGCACATTTTTCAAATCTTCTAATTCTTATTCTGTATTCAATTACCCTTGATAAATATGCATATAGTCTCCTATCTGAATATGTAATTTTTAGGGGTTTTACAAAAAAAGACAGAGATAGGCTAATGCCAAATATGTACCCACCATTTGATTATGGCAAAAACGCAGATGATAAAACCGATAAAGAACATGAAAGAGTAATTAAAATATTTGGATACAAAGCATCAGCTTGGACAATTTTTGTCTATTGTTTTTTACACCTATTAATATTTACCATTGCTTTTTTGAAGGACTACAAACCAATGTATTTAAAATTAATTCTTTCTAATAATTTTCTCACTATTAACTACGCCATTTTTTCACTTTCAATATTTGAAAATTTTATACCAAAGATGCTAAGGTATTTAATTGGAAGTGTTTCAAAGCTATTTTCAAAAATTTCCGCAATAGGATTGAGAGTATAATTAGCCTGCCACAATCGTACAATACGGTTTATAATCCTCGTTCACTAAATAAAATTATGAAAAAAACTAAAAAAACAGGAGGGCAGCACCCAATAATCCAAGCATTTATTGTAGCAATTGTAGGCGGTCTTATTGCGGGTATAGGCTCTGGTATTGTTATTAGTTGTCTTGAATCTATACAAAGGAATTTTCAAAAGGAGTCTGAGATTCTTTTTGCTGATGAACAAAATTTTGGTGGAGCTTGCATGTTTATACGTGATATTCAAAAGGAAAATGAATATATAACACACTTCAAATATATTATTGACCCATATATTACAAACGCAGATTTCATTAAGAAAAAAACTAGACAAACGCAAGAGGCTATACAAAAAAATATGGCACTCATGAACGCATCCAATATTCTTTTAGATAGATTTTTTATTATAAATGTCGAAGGTTTAAATTTTGAAAATTTTACTCCCAAAGCAAAAATTTTATTTATGAGGATTAATAGAGAAGCTAGGGAAAAATTAAAAAATTATGCTGAACAAATTGAAGATAATATACACATATATAACGCAGAACTAGCAAATTTGGACTGTAAACAAATTATAACGGAACAAAAAGAGGCTGAACAATAAAGTGTTTTGGTTCGTGGTATTTACGCCTGTCCTTCTATTGCCTCCCAAAACAAAATTTGCCCCAAAATAATGCTCGTATAAACGCTTGCTAAATAAAATTAATTAATTTTATAAATTATGAATGCAAAAATAAAATATTGGCTTCGTTGGATTGCTGTGCTTCCAGGAGCCATAATCATTGGATTTCTTTCAACTTTTCCAGTGCACTGGATACTATATTTAGCCTTCGCTCGCGATGGCACTCTCTTGGGCTTTATAGAGCTACCGCCAGGAATAAATATACCTATAGAAAACTTTATCTATCCATCTATAGTTGCGTTCACTTTTGTTTTTGCTGGTTATAAAATTGCGCCAAAATATAAATTCAAAACAGCAATTGTGCTTTTCGGAATCTATATAATTACATGGTCTATCGTGAGTTTTGTAGCATTATCTAACGGTAGCATTCATAATTTGGACATTCAATTTTTAGGTAGAACAATATTAGCAATAGTAGGTGCGTCAATTGGTCTATTTACAGCAAGAAACGAAACTAAAAAAGTTAATTAATTTTATTTTTAACGCTCACTCACCTTTTATGCCCAACAAACCCCCAGAAACAGCCGGCAGTGACTTTAGAGTCGAACTTGAGAAGTTTGTAATAAGGGCGATTGAAGGAACTGAAGAAAAATATCAATTACTTGTTGATATGGCTCAGCCTGAGAAGACGAGATTTATGGTAAGGTTTTTATTGCAATTAGAAGTGACTGCGCTAAGAAGAGATGGGGAATTGGATGAGGATGACAGCTATACAGCATGTGGTTTATTTGATACTGAAGAAGAGCTTGAAGCAAGAATAGCGCAACTTCAACGTGATTTTGATAGTATGGGTTCTGTTGAGCATTAATATGAAAATAAAATATATTTAAAATATTGACAAGGTGCCGGATATTTGATAAATATATTACCTATAATCTAACTATCTTTAGACATGAGAAAAGGTAAACAGGTCGAAACGGCAGGAGATGTTAGTAAGCCAAATCAGCTAAAACAACTTGAGGCTCAATTCATTGAGAGGGAACGTGCGCTGATTCTTGAGACTCTGGAGAGATGTGACTGGGTGCTGACTTGGACTGCTCAAGAACTTGGAAGCTGCCTTGCCAATCTACGCAGTGTGCTTAAGAGACATCCGGATTTGCAAAAAAAGGCGGATCACCGCACAGGCAAAGGAATACCTACTTTAGGCATGGAAAAAGGTAAACAGGTTGAAACTGTAGGAAATCAGCTAAAACAACTGCACGTAGAGTATAAGGCTCAATTCATTGAGAGGGAACGTGCGCTGATTCTTGAGACTCTGAAGAGATGTGAATGGGTGCTGACTTGGACTGCTCAAGAACTTGGAAGCAGTCTTTCAAGTCTATGCAGCGCGTTTAAGAGACACCCTGATCTGAAAGTAGAAGTGAGCCACCTCACACTCAAAGGAAGACCTACTTTAGACATGGGGAAAGGTAGACAGGTCGAAACGGCAGGAGATGTTAGTAAGCCAAATCAGCTAAAACAACTGCGCGTAGAGTATAAGGCTCAATTCATTGAGAGGGAACGTGTGCTGATTCTTGAGACTTTGGAGAGATGTGAATGGGTGAAGAGTTGGGCTGCTCAGGAACTTGGAAGCAGTCTTTCAAGTCTATGCAGCGCGCTTAAAAGACACCCGGTTCTGAAAGTAGAGTCGGATCATCGCACGGGCAAAGGAAGACCTCCTGAGAGGATAAGAAGAATGAGATAAGAGGGGAGGGGGAATTAGATAAAGATGACAGCTATACAGCATGTGGTTTATTTGATACTGAAGAAGAGCTTGAAGCAAGAATAGCGCAACTTCAACGTGATTTGGATAATTCTGATTCTGTTAGGCATTAAAAAGAAAACAGAATCCATTGACTATTATCCAAGGTGCATATAAAATAACTACGCTTTTTTGAGTTGATTGACCTCTGGCAGAGGAAAATCGGCTTAAGAATTCTAATTTACTTAACTTATCTGCTAATTTTTTTCATATGTTTAAGATTGTTGACGAGAAATTGACAATGGAAGACCTTCTGAGTCAGTCGGAAGAATTTGTTAAGCCAGAACTCGGGAGTGTGGTTTCAGGACAGGTTGTAAGCCTTAGGAAGAACCATGTAGTTGTCGATCTTAATGGTATAGCCGTTGGTATGATCTCTGGTGTTGAAACACACGACAGCGCTGGTACCATGAAGGACCTTACTGTTGGTGATGAAGTCCAGGCAGTGGTTGTGGAAGATGAAAATGATGACGGTATGGTCGTGCTTTCACTCCGCAAAGCTTCTCAGGCTAATGCATGGGATAGGTTTGAAAAAGCTTACAAAGACGGAGAGGTTGTTGAAGTTACTGTAAGCGAAGCCAATAAAGGTGGTTTACTTCTGGATGTTGATGGTATTAAAGGATTTATCCCTGTTTCACAGCTTGCCCCTGTTCATTATCCGCGTGTTGACGGAGCTGATGCTAATCAGATTTTAATGCGCCTTAAGAAACTTATAGGCCAGAAGTTTAATGTAAAAGTAATAAATACCGATCGTGCTAACGGGAAGATGATCTTATCCGAACGCGCAGCTATCGAGAATAAATCTTCTGCCGCCATGGATAAACTGCATGTCGGAGATGTGGTTACCGGTTCTGTCAGCGGTGTGGTTAAATTCGGTATTTTCGTGGCGTTCGACGGGCTTGAAGGTCTTGTTCATATATCAGAGATAGCGTGGGGTCATGTTTCTAATCCTCACCAATACGCCAAAGTGGGTGATAAGGTGGATGTGCAGATCATCGGAATTGAGAAAAATAAATTATCACTTAGTATCAAGCGCCTTATTGCTGATCCATGGGAAGAAATTGCAGCCAAATATCCTATTGGAGGCAAGGTAAAGGGTGTCATTAACCGCTTTTCCCAATTCGGCGCATTTGTGCAATTAGATGATGCTATTAACGGCCTTATTCACCTTTCCGAGATCTCCGACCAGAAAGTGGATGATCCTAAGGAATTCCTTTCAATCGGCAATGAGGTTGAGGCTATTGTTATTAATATCGACCGCGATGAACATCGTATCGGATTAAGTCTGAAACAGGCTGGTGGTGCTAAAAAACCTAAGGCTAAAGAGGAGGAGCCAGTTGAGGAAGTGAAGGAGGAGAAAGAAGAAGTTCCTGTTGAAGAAGAAAAAGTAGAGGAAGAAAAGGAAGAGTCATCCTCCGCTAAAGCTACGGACGAACCAGAAAAACCTAAGAAAAAGACTACTAAAAAAGCTTCCAAGAAAAAGAAAGATCCTGAAACAATACCGGATCAGAGTCCGGCACAAGGTTCAGGAGAAGAAAAGGTAGAAGAAGAGAAAGCTGAAAAAGAAGAGAAGCCTAAGAAGAAGGCAGTCAAAAAGAAAACGACTAAGGCTAAGAAATAACTCGAATTTGAGATTTGTGAATTGAGATTTGTGATTCAAATTATAAATTAAACCCCTTTTTGCAACTTGTGTGATTAGGGGTTTTTTGAATACTTTATTCGGGGTATTATAGCAAAGCTTTTATGGAACATTTAAATCCACATCAACGGGAAGCGGTAGAACATAATGAGGGGCCTATTTTGGTTATTGCCGGGGCTGGAACTGGGAAAACCCGTGTGATTACAGAGCGTATTGCTCACATAATAAACTCCGGATGGGCAAAGCATGGTGAAGTTTTGGGACTTACTTTTACCGATAAGGCTGCTGCCGAAATGGAGGAGCGATTAGATAGAGTTATGCCATTGGGGTATGAGGCTATTCCGCTTATGACTTTCCATTCATTTTGCGATAAAGTTTTGCGTCAATACGGTATTGATATTGGCATCAGCCCAAGTTTTAAAATCCTGCAAGGAGTAGAGCAGTGGCTGTTTTTAAAGGAGAATCTATTTACGTTTGAACTGGATTATTATCGTCCGCTTGGTAATCCAACAGAGTTTATCGGTGCTTTATTGGGTCATTTTAGCCGCTTAAAAGAAGAACTGCTTAGTCCGGCTGAATATCTTGCTTTTGCAGAAAGCAGACAAAGTTCGGCGGAATCTGATGAAGAGAAGCTGGATGCCCGGAAGTGGCTGGAACTTGCTAAGGCTTATCAGACATATCAGACCTTGATGGAGGAAAAGAACCAGCTGGATTTTTCTGATTTGCAGTATAAAACCATTGAGCTTTTCCGTTCACGTCCTAATATTCTTCAATATCTGCAGAAAAAATACCGTTATATATTGGTAGATGAATATCAGGATACGAATATTGCTCAAAATGAGATTGTGGATCTTTTGGCTGCAGGTCATAAAAACCTGATGGTGGTTGGGGATGACGATCAATCCATTTATAAATTCCGCGGTGCTGCAATTTCTAATATTTTAAAATTTGAGGAGAAATATCCTGATCTGAAAAAGGTCGTTCTGACACAGAATTACCGTTCCAGCCAGGCTATTCTTGATTTTGCATATACATCTATTCAGCATAACAATCCGGATCGGCTGGAGGTGCACAGCAATGTGAATAAGTCTCTTAAAAACGATAATCCCGGGGATGATGCTTCTGTGACGCTTATGCATGCCACTACTATAGAGCAGGAAGTGGAATATATGATGGAGGAAGTTAAAAAGACTTTGGAACGAGGTGTTCCTATGGGTGAAATCGCAATTTTATCCCGCAAGAACCATTTACTGCATCCGTTTATCGAAGCGCTTAAAAAGGCGAATCTGCCATATGAATTTCCTTCTGAAAAAGGATTGTATGAAAAAGAGGAAATAAAAGAACTTATTTCGCTGCTTCGTATAATTGCCAACCCTACAGACGATATCAGTATGTTCCATGCTATTCGTATGGATGAATGGAAGATCGATATGCCGATTATTCTTACTTTAATTAAGAATGCGAAAAAAGATCATGTGTCACTTTGGTCTCTCATACAAAAAACAGATGACTGCAAGACGTTTACGGATGCACTGAGGGATTTGATTGATTTCTCTAAAAAACATACGGTTGGCGAAGTTTTATATAGGTTTACGGATTCTATGCAGGTTTATCAGACACTTCTTAAAGAGGGGACTATTGAAGCGGAAACAAATATTCTGAATATTGCAGCTTTTTTCTCCAAGCTTCGTGATTTTGAGCGCAATACAGATGAAAATACTGTGGTGGATTTTGTTGGATACTTGGATTTAGCGGAGGAAGCTGGTGAAAATCCTCCTGCCAGAATAGAAATGGGTGATCGGGATGTCATTCATGTTTCCAGTGTCCATGCAGCCAAGGGATTGGAATTTAATACCGTTTTTGTAATAGGAATGACACAACGGCGTTTTCCTTCCGGTAATCGTAAAGATTCCATTGAAATGCCGAATGAACTGGTTCATGAGATTTTAGGAGAAGGGGATAGTCATATGCAGGAAGAACGGCGACTGTTTTACGTTGCCTGCACACGCGCCAAAGAACGCCTGCATTTGTGCCATAGTGATTTTTACAATCCCAGTTCTGCGGAAAAACCTCGCGCTAGCAAACGTTCACGTTTTTTGGATGAAGTGAAGGAGAAGGTGACTGTGACCCATGTTGAAAAAACGGCGGAGGGAGTGGAAAGATTTCTAAAGCCAAAACTCGAAGCTCAAAACTCGAAACTCGAAGAGATCACAAGTCACAAATCACAAATCACAAATTTTTCATACTCTCAGCTTACAACTTTTGAGCGTTGCCCTCGGCAATATGAGTATTCTTATATTCTTAAAATCCCTCAGCCACCAACTTCTAATCTAAGTTTTGGCTCTACTCTTCATAATACATTGTTGGAATTTTATAAGAATGTAGGGCAGAGTAAGCAAGCTTCACTTTTTACTGACTATGAGGAAGATCTAACGCTTGAAAAACTCCTTTCTATTTATGAAGACAAATGGATCCCATACGGTTATGAAAGTAAGGTTCATATGGAAACGCGGAAAGAGCGCGGAAAGGAAATATTAACTACATTTTACGATAAATTCAAAGATGACATTCCGCGTGTGGAGTATTTAGAGAAGGCATTTAAACTTAAAGTTGGTGATTATACTATTTCCGGCCGTATTGACCGCGCGGATAAATTGAGCGATGGCACACTGGAGATCATCGACTATAAAACAGGTAAAGCCAAAAGTCAGAAAAAAGTGGATGAAGATCTTCAGCTTGCCCTTTACGCTCTGGCTACCAGCCAATGTTTTAATCAGCCGGCTAGCAAGATGACACTCTACTTTTTAGATGAAGATGAAGTGGTGACTACGGAGCCTGATGAAGAAACCCTTAAAAAAGCGGAAGAAAAGGTTAAAACTTTAGGTGACGCTATCAATCAGTTCGATTTTGCTCCTGCTCCCAATAAATTTGTTTGTAAATGGTGCGCTTATAATAAGATCTGCAATGCGGCGGAGCTTTAAATTGCTTGACTAGTGAACAAATGTTTACTATTGTCTTTACCTTGATTAGTAGGATTTTTTGATTAACGTGATTTTTTCCTTAATTTCTTAATTTATTGATTATGAAGTATAAAGAGCTTACACAGAATATTATTGGTTGTGCGATGAAAGTGCATTCTGAACTTGGAAATGGTTTTCAGGAAGTAATTTATCAGCGTGCTTTAGCTATTGAAATGCAGCATTCAGGATTAAGTTTTGAGAGAGAAAAGGAAATGGAAATTTTCTATCGGGATGAACGGATAGGAACGCGACGTGCGGATTTTTTTGTTGAAGGGAAAATTATGGTCGAACTTAAAGCTGCAATTGAATTGGAAGATGCGCACCTCGCACAAGCGATGAATTACCTTGAAGCTTATAATATGGAAATAGGTCTCCTTATTAATTTTGGCTCAAGAAGCCTCGTATTCAAAAGAGTTCACAACAATAAGTTGATAAATAAGTTAAAAAATCATGCTGATCCTTCTAAAATCAATCATGGCAATCCTTTAATCAGGCAAATCATGGTCCAGACAGGTGGGTGAATTTTCGTCTTTCGTAATTCGTAATTTAATTGTAATATCAATTTACCTTAAATAAGACTCATGGATATCTTAAGTCTCGTCATTATCATCGGTTTAGGAGTTGTAGGATTTTTAGTATGGCGGTTGACGGAGCAAATGAAAAAGCCTCAGGATGACCAAGCCATGGTTATGCTCCAAAAGCATTTACTGGACATTCAGCAGGGCTTAAAGGCGCAGGATAAAACTATGGGCGACAACCTTCGCCAACAATATGCAGCCAGTTCTAAAATCATCAAGGAAGTAACGGATAATATTAAGGGAATTACAGAGAAGATGACAAAGCTGGAGCAGACCGATAAGCAGATTCTTGGTTTTGCAGAACAGATGAAGAGCTTGGAAAATATTCTTAAAAATCCAAAGCAAAGGGGGATTCTGGGTGAATTCTTTTTAGAAAACCTGCTTAGCAACCAATTGCCACCCTCCCATTTTAAAATGCAGTATGGTTTTAAGAACGGCGAGGTGGTGGATGCGGCGATTTTTGTCCGTGAAAAAATAATTCCGATCGATGCGAAATTTTCCCTGGAAAACTACAATAAAATGATGGAGGAAAATAATGAATCGGTTCGGGAAGGGCTTGAAAAAGAATTCAAGGCTGAT
>SDBT01002946.1_pt1 | contig 29679 bp, 31 predicted proteins | sample 2277101 | NCBI WGS metagenome assembly SDBT01 (sample SAMN10404973, study PRJNA504765) | marine sediment metagenome | isolation source: marine sediment core GS10_PC15, 103 cmbsf | place: Arctic Ocean: Southern Knipovich Ridge | collected 2010
TCGTTTATCTGCAAGAAGAAACTTCACTACTTCTGTGTGACCATTTTTAGAAGCTTCTTTAATAGCTTCGTTATCGTCTACAGAAGGATTTACTCGTTGATCGGCAAGAAGGATATTAATAGCCAAACTATTCCCATTACTAGCTGCTAACTTTAGCGCACTACACAACCAATTAGATTTACCAGGATCTGATTTAATTAGTATATAATAGAACCCTTTCCAGTTACCTTTATAAGAGCTATCTATAGAGGCAAAACTACAGCTTGGGCTGGCAACAAACACAGTTTGTTGCTTTCGCTGCGTACAGAGTACGCTGTAACCAAGTAAATTTTCAACACGGGTTTTGTAAAATATAGCATCGTTCTTCAATTTATTGGTTATATTTCTCATAGTCTTGCTTGTAATTGATAGTTGTCCAATGGCATTATCTTCTATATTTGATAGAAGAGAAGACAAAAGCTCTAAAGTTAATGTGTTCATTTTGATTAATTATAAAAACGGACAATATTAGATATCTTACTTCCCAAATCGAGAATTATGAGAAAGCAGTAAGCTGTTAAACTAGGTATGCGATAGTATTTTTATAGGTAAGGCTTATATAATTGCATTAAGCTTTATTATTTTAAGTCTACAAAACTTCTTTAGTTTCTTAGAACATATCGGGCACCTAAAGAATATGGATGATGTTACCAAAGTTAAAATAAAAAATAACAAAGTAATCCTACCTTGTGGCAGAAAGCTTCTAATATATCGTCCTGCTAATATTAACGGGAGCATTGAAATTAACCCACGGTTTATTGAGCTATGGAACTTACTGCAGTGGACAGATAACTTTATTGATATATCGGAAGACTCTGAAGATGTATCAAATGGATATTATGATCTACCAGATAGAAGCGGTACTAAAGTAACATCTAATCATAGAGAAGTAGGTACTGACCTTTGTGTTTTCACTACAAAAGATCAAAATGGCCCAATATCAATAAGTAATGGCAACGAGTCTTGGTATTTGGTAACTAATCAAAGTAATATATTCTATACTATCAGCTGGGAATCTAGTGTACCAACGCAGATTTCATTTCTATCGGAATGGAAAGAAGGGAAACTTATCCCAATAACAAGCATACAAAATGAAGTATGCGTATTTGAGGGTACAAATGGGCAGTTCGAGACTTGGGATTATCCAAGTTTTGTTATCCATTCTTCAATAAACTCACAAATTAATATATTCTTTCAAGTTCTTGTGCCTAAAAATTTATGTAATGAAATAGTCCCAAGCACAAAATATCTCTACTTCTGCCACAGATGCGAGAGATATAAGTTTAAAGTTTATGACCTACGTAAGATCTCACAAAATGGAATATCCGAAGTAATTGTTAATAAGCACCTTACCAGAACTAAAAAAGGAATAAACAAAACCCTTTTGAATCTGAGTATTCAGCCCTTTATTTCTTTCTCAGCAGTTGGACTAAGTCAGCGTGCTAATTTTCTTTACTCTGATATTAACTATATAAATCTAGCCACAGTCATATATGGCAGAAATAATTTTCCAAATTTAGGGTCAGGTAATGACTATTTTATTGACTGGCCAACTAATAATATTAACTCTGGTTTAAGTATACCAGCTGTTGTTCAGAGCACTATAGCAACTAATATCAGTTTAATTGTATACAGAAAGACTATTACTATTAAATTAAAATGCGTTACGATTTCGAAGCAGTCTTCTGTTGTTATATCTGTTCTTAATGGAAATGTAAGCTATCTTAGAGCATTTTTTGGAGCAAATCCTCCAATTACTGGTTACACTAGTATTGTTATTCAACACGGCGTAATAGACTATACTGTTGTTTTTGATTTTAAGGATGACATACAAATGTCGTGGAGTAAATGTCCAGAGATAGTTGTACTAATGGTTACAATTGATGAATTTGATACTTGTGAGTTCGTTGAGATAAATGTTAAATCCTATACAGAAAGAAAATAATACTTTAATCGTATTCACACACGTGAGTGTGTGGTATGCTCTGATTTAGTTTTGCCACAAATATTGGGCTAGATAGTTAACTAATAACTACTTTGGAAAATTTGAGAAATTCTAAAGCTAAATATTTCTTTCTGATCTTGCATCAAAGATTTCTAGATAAATTTTCAAGCGGAGTTTATGGTTATTTTGTACACTTTAGGAAATGTATAAGTAAACAATTGGTTATATACTACGATCGTAGTAAATTAATAGCCTGCTAAGCGCTTACCTAGTCTTGTTAACTCTGGGTCCTTGACTTTAGCGATCTTTTCTGTTGTTAAGGGACCATATCTTGTAGATGGATTTGCAGGAAAGAGTTTAACCGTGGCTGGCTCGTGCGAGGTTAGTCTTAGCTCCTCAAATGCTTTAATCTTCTTCCTTAAGTTAGCAGGAGTTGCTCTCTCTCGCGGGACCATACAAACATATATACAGAACCTAGTATTTTCTTCGGGTCTGCCTTTCATAGGTTGTTGTCCATAGTGTATAAGTCTACAGTCCCATAAAACTAAAGAGCCTGCCGGACACTTTATTCTGTTCCATATGCATCCTTTATCAACATAAGCTTTTTCTTCTTTATCAGAAAGCTTGTGCCAGTTTGCCTTGTTCTTTAGTTCAAACTTATTCGCTATATCTTTATGATATTTGTGAGATTTAACAAGACAAGCTAAAGTAGCATCTCCGTTTCCAACATCTACTGGAGTAACCCATCCTTGATATACAATATTAGAATAGTCTATTGTCTTAGTATAAGAAGTATCACAGTGGGGCCATGAGCTTCTAGCTCCAGACCAACCGTGTTTCACAACTTCTGGTGGAAAACATACAGATATCCCATCAAAAGATGTAAGCATGTCTCTTTGCTTTGTATCAAAAAGATGAGAAAATGCTTCTACAACTTTAGGGTTTTGTCTTATATTCCATGCTGCTTGGCAATGTCCTATAGCGTAGTGCTGAACTAACATCGAATGTTGAGGGTTAAAATTCTTCATAGACCAAGTAGACTTATCAGTTCTTTTCATAGGTGTTTCCCACTCACTAGAGCTATGTTCAAGATGAGCCCAAATATCACTAACACAAGACTTGCATTCATCTTTTGATAAAATGTTAGGAATTACGCAAACTCCATATTTTGTAAGTTTAAGCTCAGCTTGTTCAAGTGTTGTTTCGTATTTACTAGTATAAGTCTCCATAACAGTTTCCAGCTTAAGTTTTTATATCGAAAATAGGTACCAAAAAGAATATATTAAAAATATAGCATTATTGCTCTTATTGAAGAGCAACTTCAAATGGATCTCCCTTTATGTTATCCATGTTATACAGAATTTTGAGACGGAGCCACCAGAAGTATTTAGTCATAATAATATCTTTAAAATTCTGACTTCTATTTCCTAGGCTTATTAATTTTTCTAAAGGTTCTTTTGAGAGAACATGAAACGACTCATAGTCCAAACCAGGCAAATTAGAATCCTTGAGCATCTGTGTTTTAACTTGAAGAGCAATTTTATCACTTCCAAGAAGAAGCTTTAAGTATATTTAAAACAGTAGATCCACTGTTTTAAAATGGTTTAATATGAAAATTTTATTACCGTGTCAGCAACGATCGTTGTGTTATTGCCATTGATAGTTATTTGCGCATCAGAAGGGTAAAGATTTGTTTTTGTTGACCCTCCTTCTGTTATTTCTATACAAAGAAATCCCATTTTTTTGGTTAGGTATATTGTTTTATGTATTTCAGAATAAGCTAATATCTTTTCGCCTTCCTTGAGTTCCGACTTGAGATACCGATTACCATACACTTCTATGAAGTTATCTTCTTCTAAGCCAACATAACGATTTTCATGTCCGATGTTGTCCATTCAGGAATGTATTTTGGGCAGTTAAAATACATTCCCGAAGATGTTTTGATATTTGTTAACAGGACGATTCTGGTGACAACTTAGATATATTGTAACCGTTCGATTATAATATCACTATATCATCAAAACATCTTCAGGAATGTATTTTTGCGTCTGAAGAGTAAAGATTTATTCTTGTTAATCCATCTTGTATAGTCTCAACGTAAAGAAATTCTCCCATTTTAGTTACATAAATTGTCTTATGTATTCCAGAATAAGCTAATATCTTCTCACCTTCCTTGAGCTCCGACTTGAGATATCTATTACCATACACTTCTATGAAGCTATCTCGATCCTAGTCAACACGAAGGCTTCCAGTATTATCTATTTTACATAGCAGCAATTATTGCCGTTAAAATACATTCCCGAAATGTAAATACTTTAGCAACTCATAGTTCATTGATCTTGCTCTCTAATTATCCGAGAAAATCGCATAGATAATTACATTATTACGGTTAAATCTCCGTCTTCTTGCATAACTCCGGTGAATCCAAATTTGCCACGGTCTTCTATAGTGATTATGCCGTCTAACGAACATATATAAGTCCCGCAAGACGCGCCATCTGTGGTGTTGACACGATATACACCAGACATATTAGAAATGCTGACGACTTTATCACCTTCACTACACAGTTCATATTCTAAGCCTTCCTTAAAATCCGATTTCGGATACGTGGCACCAAGAACTGAAATGTAAGATCTTTTTTTATCTAGTGTCCTTTATTTTTTACTGCGTCTTTCGAGCTCATCTTCTATACTTTCTCCTTCTATGATGGGTTCATTTTTTGCAGAATCCAACATGCTTATTATATCACCCACGGTCACATAACCATCCATCACCCCTCTCATGAAAACTTCTGCGTTCGTCGACATTTATTGATCCTTTAAAGGCCCGTGATTATCCTTAAATACTGTTAAAAATATATTGTAATCGAACGGTTACAATATTGCTATATCATCAAAGTTAAATCTCCATTTTGCTGCATGCTTCCAGTGCATCTACCTTGATGCTCTATTACGATCTTACCATTTGATGCGCACACAAAAGTTTTACAAGATGTGTTACTGTCTACAGTAACATGAAAATCGCCAGCTATATTAGAAATACTGACGATTTTGTCACCCACTCTGCATAGATCGTATTTTGAACCTTCTTTAAAGTCTGATTTTGGGAACATATTACCAAGAACTGAAATGAAAGAGTTTTTTTCGTCTAATCTACTTTTTGCTTCTTTCACCAATCTTTTGATCCTATCTTCATTGCTTTCACCTTCTATAACAGGTTTATTTTTCATGTCTGCCAAAACACTCATTATATCATCTGTATTCATTTTGGCTGGTTTTTCTTCCCCAAAAAACCGTGTTGGTTTGAATTTTTACTGGAGTAGATCTTATATTCCATTCGTACTCGTGGGTGTTTTCCATCGAGATGTAGAGTTGGCATAGAATATAAACCCTGTATTATGAAGACAATCAAGATATATTGGTCTATATTTAGTAACTATTCCGGTAAAGTCAACTCTTGCTCTCCAATAAGCTTCTAAAAAATCCGGGTAGCTTATCAATATGAAGAATTTTGTTTTATCTTACTTATTTTGACCAATAAAATGGACTCCGATGATTTATACCACATTGTGTCTCTTCATCGCAACGATAAAAACAGAAACACGTGCTTGTCGCGTCTTATCTGCCTTGTACCAGTTTCTTCAGAAGATGTTGTAAGACTGATCAAGTTATACGATACCGACAATGGTATCATCGATGCTTTTAGTCTTTTAGTTCCGTCAGTCAAAGATATAAACCGAGAGAACTTGACCGTGATAGAAAATTGTCTTAAGCTTGGCATGTATAAGACAATAATAAATAACAGCTATGAGAACAAATTCGAAGTTCCGCTACCACAGATTGTGAAAAGGAACGAAATCCACGTACTTTCATTTCTCATTGCTCTCCATTCCCTTGATGACGACGTTAAGTTGTCTTTGTTAGAGAAACACCTTAGTATAATAGATCCAAATGGAGGAGTTCTCATCATGAAACATTTTCAACCGCGCAACATTGGAAAAGTATTATGGATGACGCGCACTGAATTATCTGAGAAGAGACATATCGATACTGTGAATGTATGCGGAAACAACTATCTAAAGTCAACTTTTACGGACGATGTTCGGTATAAATTATTTGATGGCATGGGCAAAACAGTTACAGTAACCAAGAAAGGAGAAATGTTTATAGTGGACACGCCCAATAACGATTTCAAGCGCGGATATATGAATGGAAGCATTATCGTAGAAATGTCTGAAAATTCTTCTATCACAGATATGACTTATGGGCCGAATTTGTTGATAAAGTTTTAAACAAATATGCATGCGCGTATATATACCGCCTGGTATATATTTGTCAAGATGGGAAAATTTCCTAGCGCTTACCTTTTTAACAAATCAATAAAATGGCCAATAATACAGGAAAACACGTTGTATTCACGGAAAAGACGTCTACGACAGGATTAGTATTAGTTTAAACAACTAAGGACTATGTGTTGTGAAAGATCCACATACCGAATCAAGTTCTTCTTATTGTATTTCAAACACATATATAAAGTCAGAAGACATTCCGCTAGATAAACCCGTTAATTACGCTTCTCTAGACGAAGCCCACAAGGCAGCTGAACAGAAACTGTCTGAAGAGCAAAGGTGCAGATTCATCGGGTGATAACGAACTCGTTATAACTGCAGCCAAGAACGGATGTATAGATACCGTGAAATCCTTGATGATAGATACGATCCAAGCGTTGATGATAACGAAGCTTTATCTCTCACTTACAAATACGGATACGCAGATATGGTGGAATTATTAATGACCGACGATAGAGTTGATGCCAGTATGGAAAATAACTTTATTTTGATAAGAGCAATCAAAGCAAATAACAAAGCGGTAGCGTCTGTACTGATTAAGAATGAAAAAGTTAACAATGTAATCACCTTTGGTCAACAAAGTAGCTACGATAATCTGATGAACAGATAGAACATTAGCTACCTTTGTGAACTTCAAGTAAATCAAGATCTTGATTTAACCTAATATTCTGAAATGATGACACTAAATACCATTATTTAATACATTATATTTGCATATTTACTAATCAGTAAGTATATGCAATTTTTAATCTAGGGGAACCAAAGTTGCCATATGATCAAAATCAACGTCCTTGTAAAATTCATAGAATGTTAAATAATACTTAAATAGACAGTCATTACGAGCCAAGCATAATGTCTCAAGTTCGTTTTTACTCAAGCTACCGTCATATTTCTTGTCAAAGAAATATTCCAGGTCGATTACATCTTTAGGATCAGGATCTTTATCAACCTTGGTATATAATCTGCACTTGGATTCCCGTTTCACATATACCAGTTCTTGATTACTATTGCTATTTATGCAGAGTCCGAAACTGTCTAGGATAGATATTGGTTTATACCATACTTGGACTTTTTGCACTCCATCTGCTGTTTTTGAGTCGTCATAATCGCTGCCTTTCCAGTCACTTGTTCTTTTATATTCCGCAGACTCATCAAAATTAGGCAAATATCCTTCCATCCATTCTGGAACAATAATATCATTGAAGTCCTCTACTATGGCATCATCATCTATTTCTTCGTCGCATTTGCTACAAGGATTTAAAAATAAACAGACCGGAATCTCCGCCAAACTGCATGTAAATCCTAGAATATTAGCATCAATTGGGTAAATTATTGTGAATCTATTACCTTTGTGTTTGATAGTTTCAACTATCTTCGTTTTTCTCCTAGCTGCTTTTTCAGTACCTATGGTTGCTTCTAATCTATCTAAATCAGAGTCTGACAGAGATGAAGCGAGCGTAATAAAATTTATATTTTCCATTATAATTTTCGTAGTATTTATAAGCCATATATTAGAAATTTTCAATATCACACGATGAGGAAGAAAATATGTTAACTTAAGATCTGATATGATCCATTGGATTTCATGAGATTATTAGCATAAAATAATTTTATACCTGATGTAGTAAAAGAGCAACATGAACTTACTATTGCATCTGATAAAAGATTTAGAGCGGACGCTATTATTAACAATGTTAAGTTACGTATGTTTGATGATAAGTTAAATATAAGAGTAATACATGCAAAGGTTTATGAGCAGGGCTAAGCCCATGCGCCTTCGGCATATACAAATGTTCGAAATTTAAGCTAACCATAATCATCTTATATATATTGACATATAAGCTTATATATTTAAGAGAGTGCAAGTTTTATATGTGGGATACTTGAAATCTTACCAAATTTAAAGTTGAATATATATTGTGATTAAAAAAACACGATGTACCCTTGTAAATACACAGCTTATACAGATCTTGATGATACTAGTGATGAGAGTACTAGTATCCTGGGGAGTACTAGTATCTGGGGGATTCGTAAAGATCTGATTTTGATAATCTCAGCATTGACACTATCGTCAGCAATAGGGGGGCTAATACTGTTATTGATATTCCTAGGGATAATTTAAGAGCATGGGCATATCTGGAAGACATAGAATTAGATTTACGCTGAACTATAACAAAAGGTATGAGCTTGGTCCCACAGAGAATGTGAACTTGATACAAGTAGTAGCTTATAAGAAGAGATCTCTTATTATTTTAACAAGATCGTGGTATTCTAATGAAGCCTAGAAGTCCTCTACTATGGTATTATCATCTATCTCTTCGTCGTATTCACCACAAGAATTTGAAAATAAACAGACCGGAATCTCCGCCAAACTGTATGTAAATCCTAGAATATTAGCATCAATTGGGTAAATTATTGTGAATCTATTACCTTTGTGTTTGATAGTTTCGACTATCTTCGTTTTTCTTCTAGCTGCTTTTTTCAGTACCTATGGTTGCTTCTAATCTATCTAAATCAGAGTCTGACAGAGATGAAGCGAGCGTAATAATTTTATCCATTGTGATTTTTTTAGTATTTATAAGCCACATATTAGAAATTTTTAATATCACACGATGAGGAAGAAAATATGTTAACTTAAGATCTGATATGATCCATTGGATTTCATGAGATTATTAGCATAAAATAATTTTATACCTGATGTAGTAAAAGAGCAGCGCGAATTAACTCAAGATTATATAGATATTAACATATATACTTAAATATTTAAGGGAGTGTAGAAGTTTTATAGAGTGGATATTTAAACTTGCATATATTGTTGATCAAAATAAACACTATGTACACTTTTAAATATCCGACTTTTGCGGATCTCTAATTCTCTCGTTATTTTTCAACCAAACCATCAATAATACTAATATTATTAACGACAGATATTAATAATACCAAGTGACGTAAGAAAAGATCTCTTCTTAATCTAATACATCCTAGATGTATTGACAACATTGATATTGTTCTAGTAATCTCATCAATATTTTTTTAGAAATGTGCTTCCTTGAAGAATATTATGATTGTACTTAATATACAGCAAGTAGATCGGTCTACGACGCGAAACTAAAGTGTCGCCGGCGTACGCGTACGCCGTAAAAGGCAAAATACACAATTTTTATTTAGCTATACTATGTTCAGAATATATCCATGAACATGTTAATAAAAGATTATTAAGATCTTACCAAATTTAAAGTTACTAGAATATGGACCGCACAGCAAATACGTACATATCGTGAGATACACATTAATGATATATCAAAAATAGGTACAAAAAGAATATGTTAGAAATATAGTACTATTGCTCTTGTTGAAGAGCTACTTCAAATGGATCTCCCTTTATGTTATCCATATTATACAGAATTTTGAGACGGAGCCACCAGAAGTATTTAGTCATAATAATATCTTTAGCATTCTGACTTCTGTTTCCCAGACTTATTAATTCTTCTAGAGGTTCTTTAGAGAGATTTATAAATGACTTATAGTTTAAACCTGGCAAATCATAATATGTGAGCATCCGCGTTTTGACTTGAAGATTAATTTTATTACTTCCAAGAAGAAGCTTCACAACTTCTATACGGCCTTTCTTGGAAGCCAACTTAATAGCTTCATTCTCTTCTGCAGAAGGATCTACTCTGGGATCAGCAAGAAGAAGCTTCACAATATCTTTGTAACCATAATTGGAAGCCAATTGAATAGCTTTGTTATTATTTGCAGAAGGATCAACTCTGGGATCAGCAAGAAGAAGCTTTACGACTTCCGTATGACCATTAAATGAAGCATCTATAATAGCTTCATTATTCTCTACATCAGAATCGTCTATGCTCCTCTCTGTGTCAGACGGATCCACTCTGCTATCTGTAAGAAGAAGCTTTACAATTTCAGTATGACCATGCGAAGAAGCCAACCGAATGGCATAGTTATCTTCTGCAGAAGGATCAACTCTGGGATCGGCAAGAAGAAGCTTCACAATATCTTTGTGATCATATTCAGAAGACTCCTTAATAGCTGCGTTATTTTTTGCAGAAGGATCAACTCTAGGATCAGAAAGAAGAAGCTTTACAATGTCTGTGTGACCACCAGCTGAAGCCCACTGAATAATGTCTGTATTGTTTTCAGAAGGATCAGCTCGCCCATCAGCAAGAAGGACTTTAATAGCCAAATTATTTTCAGTAATAGTCGCTTCACATAGAGCATTATTTAATCCATCCTCAATTAGTATATAATAGAACCCTTTCCAGTCCCCTTTATAAGAGCTATCTATATAGTAACCAAGTATATTTTCAACTCGGCTTTTGTAAAATATAGCGTTATCTTTTAATTTATTGGTTATATTTCCCATATTCTTACTTGTTATTGACAGTTGTTCAATGGATTTATCCTCTATATTTGATAAAACAGAAGACAAAAGCTCTAAAGTTAATGTGTTCATTTATATTATCAATATAAATGAGATATATTAGATTTACCTGGTTTTCAGATCTGAAAAGCAGTTCTTATCCAAGCTTAACTATGAATATACTGGTAACACTAAGGTTTTAATATATCTATCACTCTTATTGAAGAGCTATTTCAAATAGATCTCTTTTATGTAATTCATATTATAAAAGAGATAGAGTGTTCTAGGCTAGGCCACCAGAGCTACACTGAAGTGTAGCCAGCTTAAACTTAAGCTGACTTAGCCATAATAATATCTTTTGCATCCTGACTTCTATTTCCTAGCCTTACATAGCGAACTTTGTTCGCGGATCAAATGGGTAACACCCATTTGATCTTCTCTTTCTAGACATGGATTTCAATAAACGGATCTTGCATAGTTATAATAAATATGCTAGTAATGTCTATTCTCTATCTGAAGAGCTACTTTAAATGGATCTCCATTTTCGTTATCCATATTGTGTAGAATTTTGAGGCGGAACCACCAGAAGTATTTAGCGATAATAATACTTTTAGCATCCCGACTTTTATTTCCTAGCCTTATTAATTCTTCGCAATACTTTTAAATAACTTATGTTCAAGCTGGGTAAATCATAATCTTTGAGCACCTGTGTTTTTACTTGGAGGTTAATTTTATCGCTGCCAAGAAGGAGCTTCACAACTTCTATATGACCTTTCTTGGAAGCCAACTTAATAGCTTCATTATCTTTTGCAGAAGGATCGCTCCTGGGATCAGCAAGAAGAAGCTTCACACTTTCTGCGTAACCATACTCGGAAGCCAATTGAATAGCTTCGTTATCTTTTGCAGAAGGATCAACTCTGGGATCAGCAAGAAGAAGCTTTACGACTTCCGTACGACCATTAGAAAGAAGAACTTTAATAGCCAAATTATTTTCGGTAATAATCGCTTCAAGCAGAGCATTATTTAACTCGCATTCAATTAGTATATAATAGAACCCTTTCCAGTCCCCTTTATAGCTAAACTTTAGTTTAGCAGGCTTGCCGTAAGAGCTATCTATAGAGACGAAACTAAAGTTTCCCTGCGTACAGAGTACGCTGTAACCAAGTATATTTTCAACTCGGCTTTTGTACAGCGTACTCTGTACGCAGCGAAACTTTAGTTTCGCTATATAGCGTTATCTTTTAATTTATTTGTTATATTTCCCATATTCTTACTTGTTATTGACAGTTGTTCAATGGATTTATCCTCTAGATTTGATAAAATAGAAGACAAAAGCTCTAAAGTTAATGTGTTCATTTATATTAGTAATATAAATGAGATATATTAGATTTCTCTGCTTTTCAGATCTGAAAAGCAGTGCTTAACTATGAATATACTGGTAACTCTAAGGTTTTAATATATCTATCACTCTTATTGAAGAGCTATTTCAAATAGATATCTTTTATGTAATCCATATTATAAAAGAGCTAGAGCGTTTGAGGCGGAACTACCAGAGCTACACTTAAGCTGATTTAGCTATAATAATATCTTCCTAGACATAGATTTCAATAAACCGATCTTGCATAGTTATAATAAATATGCTAGTGATGTCAATTCTCTATCTGAAGAGCTACTTTAAATGGATCTCCATTTTCGTTATCCATATTGTGTAGAATTTTGAGGCGAAGCCACCAGAAATATTTAGTCATTATAGTATTCCTAATACCCAAGTTATCATTTCCCATCTGTATTAATTTCCAAAGAGGCATTGTAGAGAGCATTTCAAGGTAGTCATAGTGTATATCATAGCTTACATAGTTGGGTCTTGACTGCTTGAGAGTATGATAAAGTTCTTTGAGAGCTTGCTCTTTGGCATTCAAATCTATCTTATCGCTTCCCAAAAGAAGCTTCACAACTTCTATGTTGGCTTTCTCAGCAGCCAGCTTAATAGTATAGTTATCGTATGTTGAAGGATCTGAAGGTTCTAAAGAATCTAAAGGATCTGAAGTATCTGAAGGATCTGAAGAATCTGAAGGATCTGGAGAATCTAAAGATTCTGAAGAATCTGAAGGATCTGAAGGATCTGAAGATACATCAGAATCTAAGGGAACCAAAGTTGCGATGTAATCAAAGTCAACGTCCTTGTAAAATCCAAAGAACGTTGAAAAATACTTTAATGAATAGTCATTATGAGCCAAGTATAACTTCTCAAGTTCATCTTCACTCAGACTACCGTCATATTTCTTATCAAAGAAATATTCTAGGTCTATCACATCTTTAGTCTCAGAATCTTTATCCATCTTGGTATATAATCTGTACTTGGATTTGTATTTTACATATACCAGTTCTTGATTACTATTACTATCTACGCAGAGTCCAAAATTGTCTCGGATAGATATTGGTTTATACCATACTTGGGCTTTTTGCACTCCAAAAGCTGTTTGTGGGTCTTCATAATCCATGCATTCCCAGTCACTTGTTCTTTTATATTCTGCAGACTTATCAAAATCAGGTAAATATCCTTCCATCCATTCTGGAACAATATTATTATTAAACTCCTCCACTACGGCATCATCATCTATATCTATATCATATTGACTACAAGAATTTGAAAATAAACATACCGGAATCCCCACCAAACTGTATGTAAATCCAGGAATATCAGCATCTATTGGATAAATTATTGTGAATCCGTTACTTTTTTTGATAGTTTTGACTATTTCCATTTTTCTCCTAGCTTCTTTCTCAGTACCTATGATTCCTTCTAATCTATCTAAATCAGAGTCAGACAGAGATGAAACAAATGCGAGAAAATTTATGTTTTCCATTGTAATTTTTGTTGCGTTTATAAGCCATATAATTAAGTTTTTTCAGTATCCATAATATGCAGGATTACGGAGGATCAGTATATATTACAACTTTATTGACGCAATGATAAATCTGTCAGCTTAATCTAAACTCATTGTATGTAAATTATAATTTTATTGCCTAATAAAAATACGATAGTATCTATTATGGATCCTCATCCTCATACTCTAAGTATCCATATAGTAAATTCACAGGTTAGCGGCGATTTATTATTGAAGGATTATTTGAGATTTTACATAAGTGTGTGACCTCTACCAGATTCAAACTATGATGAAGACAAATATTTCAATCAAAAATATACGCAATTAACTAAAACTATGACTAATTTATTTAATGGCATTAAAAAATAATTTATTGATCCATACTCAGCTACTTAAAATTAATCAGAGATTAGCATACTTGGCAGGCTATCATACTCGAATGGTTCAAGTGTGTTTCGTATTTACTGGTATAAGTCTCCATAACAGTTTATAGCAGAAATTTTTGATAGAAAAAATAGGTACAAAAAGAATATATTAAAAATGACAAGCTAGTTAATAACTTAATCACTTATAAATGACCTTGAACTGAAGCGAACTGCAGCGAACTTGAGCGCGATGAGTTACCTTGTCAAGAATTCGAAAGTTCGACTAGAAATTCAATCATTGCCACATCGTCATTATACATAGCGTAGCGGAATCCTTTCCCGTAAAGCGTATTTGAATAAAACCGTTTGCTATATCTACATGTCCTGCTTGCACAGCTATTATAAACAGTCACTTTTACTATCACTATTCATGTTCGTGTGTATTGAGTGCTAGTATTGGGGTTGTAGTAAATGATTATTGCTTGCAACTGGTGGGGGAGGTTACTCAAGTCTATCCCTCCTGGTTCCATGTTTAGATAAAATAAAAACGGACAGTATTGGAGTTATCACACCTGTCCTGGGGCGATTATTATGACATAATACGATTTTGTAGGTTTTTTTAAGATAAAAAAACATTATACACAATATGTTCCACACATTGGCAGACTTAGCGAAATTCTTGACACAACATGGCATTGATACCGCAGAGTACGGTAAAGGTACAAGCAAAGGTTTAGAACAGCTCCTCGACGAGGTGCTGAAAGGAGAGTGCTACTTCGAGTCCGGCGGCGATACTATGGCCAGACATGTAAATGTTCTCTTCGTATCTATCACACGAGCTGATAATAAAGTGCTCACTGAAGTCAATCAGACATTTCATAGGACATCAACTCGTGAAGAGTATAGCAGACAGCGCAATGTAGTACTAGCTGAGAAGATGCACAAAGGCGAAGATCCTGTTGACGCAACTGTGCGGGCTATCAACGAAGAGCTTGGTATACTGGTCCAAGATTTGCACACAATATCTGTGACGTGTACCACCGAAGAAAAGTACTCCCCGTCTTACCCTGGTCTTCTTGGTGTATACAGCAAAGCTACTGTTGTAGTAGCCGAGTCTGAGCTAGGAAACACAATACCAGACAACTACACGTTTACAGAGTACTTCCCCAGCGGCGAACCACGTGTAACAGCTACGTGGAAATGGATGTAAGCACGCAATGCAAAAAATACTAACAACTTATAGAGCTATAAGTTACACAATACAGCGCGGATCTTGCATATGATAGCGCATAAGAAGTTGGTTAACGATGTAGACACTTCAGGTATGAAACTGTTAAATACACATATACCACCTACAGCTAATATCAACTTCACAAGGCGCACAAGAGCTAATTTACTACCAAGTATCATACATCACCATGTATGCATTAGCAGACATCGCCAACACGCCACAAGTACAAACATTGGTTTTGTTGTTTTGTACATTATTATGCAGCACGTCGGTACGTCAGAAAGATAATGCAGAGGCATCTCCCCTGTACTTGATAAATAGTACATGTCTCATATGCGTATCCTTCCAGAAACTCTAAACAAGTTTGATGCATGTAGTGGTTCCATTTTCCGCGGGTACCAAGAGTGGGAATACGAGTTGGTAGGTAACCAAATTTTGGAATGTATTTTAGGTAAAAAAACACGATTTTCCATTCCATTAAAATATGGAGTCCATTAAGGGGATCGATAGCATCACGTTCAATATAGCAACGTTTGTTCCGTTTAATGCGTTGTTCGCGTCAAGATTCAGCGATATTGTTGTACCGTACATGAAGATACCATACTTCTGGAAGACCAGGACGGAGTATATCGTCAAGCGTGATCTGTCTCAATACAAGATTCAAGACTGGGTAAAGTTTGGATATGATGCCGAGAAGGGAGAGCTCGTTCAGGCCATGCTCGACAATTTGAGTGACGCTGAAGCGGTAAGAATGGTTCTTGACGTGTATAAAGGCAGTGAGAAGGTTAAAGATAAAAACTTATTTGACGCTGCTATAGTAAACAGCTCGTATCACGGCTACACAAACAGTGCAATGTTACTATTAGAAGATGGAAGAGCAAATCCAGCATCACATAAGAATAGCTCAATCTTGTGGGCATCTGAGTTGCATTACGAGGAAATAGTCGAGCTTCTTATGCATGACCCCAGAGTTAGTACTGAGTCACTTAACGAAGCCCTTGAGAAAAGCATACCACAATCTAAGTACTCACTCCCACACGGCACGTATATTAGAATGAACAATCCCAAGTCATGGGACACTTTCAAACTAATATCAAAGAATCTGAGGGTCAATCCAGGAACCAACTATAATGCCGCTCTCGTGAGGGCAGCTGAGCTGGGTAATGTTAAAATAGTCAGTTTGTTGGTGAGTGATAAGAGAATAAATCCTGCATATTATCACAACGGTTCTGTTAGGGTGGCAACAGAGAATGGTCACGTTAATGTGGTCAAAGAACTCCTCAAAGATCCAAGAGTGGACCCCTTTTCACGGCAGTATGGTTTTAGGGTGTCGGAGATTTACGGAAAGAAAAGTGCCTTTGCAATTGCAGTCAGTAAGGGTAATGCGAACATAGTTAAATTGTTCCTTGCACATCCGGGGGTTGACACATATGATCAAAAGGATATAAAGCCAAGTGACGTGAATGATAAGAGAGTATCAATACTGTTATCAAATGACCCGCATTTCGGCACGGAATTTAACGAGCTCTTAACTTTAGCTATAATCGATGATGACGTTGCTGAGGTTAAAAAACTACTAAAAGATCCGCGGGTTGACCCATCAGCAAGGAATAACGATGCCGTTGTTGTTGCGGTATACAAGGGAAACGAAGAGATTGTAGAATTATTATTGCAAGATCCTCGTGTAGATCCTGCTGCAAATGATAGCGCTTCCATTATTATGGCAGCGCTCCATGGAGGCGCAGATATAGTGAAATTGCTACTGAGGGACTCAAGGATCGACCCTAGTGCACACTACAATGAAGCCGTTTACGAAGCGCTATCTGAAGGTTACATCAATGTTGTGATTGCACTGATAGAAGATTCACGAATTGGCCTTTCTGTTAAAAACTTTGCGATGAAGGAAGCAGTGGCGAAAAACTACATTGAACTTGTGAAGCATCTACTGAAGGATCCACGAGTGGACCCTAATGTCGGAGACGAACTCGAACATTGTCCGTTGTATGTTGCCTTGTTCAATGGGTACACTGAAATAGTTAAAGCGTTGGTAAGCGATCCAAGGGTCACACTCGATCATATAAAACGTGAAGGTTATCTCATTTATCGCGTATCATCCGAGGGCTACGATGAAATAATAGAGATGCTTATGAATGCACCAGAATTGGACAAGGAACTAAAAATGAGCATCTTACGAGGTGCCATCAGTGGGCTACATTTTGATATTATAAGACGCTTAATGAATGACTCAGACCTCAACACAACAGAGGGGTGGAGTGCAGGGTTAGCGTGGTTAACATACACATCTGGTGCAAAAGAAATTAAAGATTATGTGAACTGGTTTTTGAATAATCCCATGACAGACCCAACATATAAAGAAAGTCAAGCTTTACTATTTGCCGTTTCCTATGGGGATCCTGCTGTGGTAAGATTGTTGTTGGAGGATGGAAGAGCTGACCCAACAGCTGACAACAGCAAGATATTATTCAGAGCTATTGGACGCAAGTCTGTTGACATAATTAGGATGTTACTCGAAGATGGACGTGTCGATCCCTCAGCAAGGGATAGCCAAGCCATTAACAAGGCATCACGGTTTGGAAATGCAGATATAGTTAAGATGTTACTTGATGACCCAAGAGTAGATCTTACAGGCAAAGGAGCTCAGTCTTTAATAACCGCAGTGCAGTCTGGTAGCACTGATGTGGTCAGGGTGTTATTGGAAGATGGACGTGTTGATCCAGCATTAGATGATTATATTGCTGTCCATGAGGCTAAACTAGGAGGGAACCAAGACATTATGGATATGCTAAATATATATATCGATACCGTGAACATTTAAGTCGAAAGAGAGTATGTAAGTGTGTGCATTATTAACTAGTCTAGTTAATTGAAAGGGTGTGAGATGCTTATGAGAGAGGCGTTAGTTGGTATTGAGCATGAGTTTTAACTTGAATGGGTATTATTCTTGATATATTCAGCCAGCGTAATCAAATCATCGTGTTTGTATAACTTATACTGTGGTAGTCATAATCATCATTAATTCGAGCGCAATAGTCGCGACTGTGTAAGAGTGATTCGAGTTCTAAGTTCATTTGCATGTGTGTTGCGTATAACTTGATCAAGTTGTTTGTTACTGATTTACATTATGGCACAGTCCTCGTCAATGACGTCGTTTGCAACAGATAATACGTCCGCCTTAACATTCCAGTCCACTTCGTCACCTTCTTTGATCCCATACTGTCCAAGGGTAGCGCACTTACCAACTTTCTTACCATTGACCCTTATGTAAAATAATAATGACTTCTTGTGACTTGCGACTCTATTGATCTCATCAGATATAACGTACATAGGCGTATCCGTGGTGAGTTATTGGTAGAAAATAATTTTAGGCCTAATGTAGTAAAAGATCAACATGAGCTTATTATAGCATCTGATAAAAGATTTAGAGTGGATGCTATTATTAACAATGTTAAATTACATATATTTGATGATAAGAGTAATATACGCAAAGGTTTATGAGCAGGGCTAAGCCCGTACGCCTTCGGCATATACAAACGTTCTAAATTCATTAACTCAAGATCATATAATCATTTGCTAAACTAAAGTTTAGCAGCTTATATATTAAAGGGGTGTGCAAGTTTTATATAGTGGGATACTCTGAGATCTTGCCAAATTTAAAGTTGCATATATATATTGTGATTAAAATAAACACGATGTACCCTTTAAAATATTTGACTTTTACAGATTCGAATACTAGTAATACTGATGAGAGTACTAGTATTTTTGGGATCACCGAGAAGAATAAAATGGTAATACTAGTACTAGCATTACCGATAGTATTACTAGGGATAATACTAGTATTATTAGTGCTAGGATATATCTAGAAGACATAAAATTTGATTTACACGGAACTATAACAAAAGTTTATGAGTTTGATCTCACAGAGAAGATCAAATGGGTGTTACCCATTTGATCCGCGAACTTCGTTCGCTATGTGAAGACATTAAGGTTGCTTGTGAACTTGATACAAGTAGTGGCTTATATGAAGTTAGTGAATACTCTATTAATGGAGAAAAGCGATATGGTTTAATGCCAAAGTAATATAAGAAGAGATTTCTTCTTATTCTAACTAGATCTTGGTATTCTAATGAAGTCCAGAAGTATTAACACCATTTATGCCTATATAATTATTTGATATGTAGTAATTAGAATGCGTATGGTGAGTTGTATTTATGGCGCAACTTTCGATCGAAAGTTTATAGTAATTAGCTCGGATGTATTAGTCATCCTCACGTATTATCCATGTTAACAAACGATCATTAAGATCTTACCAAATTTAAAGTTGCATTTTTATTTTGATCAAAATAAAAACTATGGACGTTCCCGCAGACCCGAACATGGAGCGTACTGCAGTACGTATGGCACCTACGTATCGTGAGATACACATTAATGATGTATGTGAGAAGGCTATTGCGGCACAAAAAGGCATGCAGGAAGTTTGTGAGTTGTTGATGCCTAAAATGAGTTTGGACGCTATTAGTTCTATGACTGCAAAGTGGGCTGGTAATGAAACAACATTACATATTGCGGCTCAAAAAGGCATGCAGGAAGTTTGTGAGTTGTTGATGCCTAAAATGAGTAGTGGCGATATCAAAATGCAAGACAACACTAATCAAACAGCATTAGATTATGCTAAGGCAAAAGGTTTTGAAAGTATAACAAATGCAATACAATCCCAGTTATTAACCTTAGCGATTACATCGGGCAGGTTAGACGAAGCAAAAGAGCTGATTAACCAAATGAGTGAACAAGGATTAGCTAAAACGGATAAGGAGAAAAAAACTCCGTTACATATTGCTGTTGAAAATGACTATGTAGAGATTGCTGAGTTGCTATTAACTAAAAGCCTAAAAAATTCAGTAAATATAACTGATGTATACAATGAGACTGTCTTACACAAAGCTACTAGGGTGAACAATTTAAAACTAGTTGAATTACTCTTGGCTAAATCAAGCGATAATCAAATGAACCAAGAGGCAATCGATGCTTCCACTAAAGATGGTACAGCATTACATTGGGCTGCTAGAATGGGTAATATAGAAACAATTAAATTACTGCTTGGTGCTATGAGCCAGAAAGCTATTAATGAAATTACAAGAGATGGCACAGCATTACATGTAGCTAAGAGAAATGGCTATCAAGAGATAACTAAGTTAATTTCAGACAAGATGGCTCCAACTATTATTAGTAATGCAATGGATGAATACGGTAGGAAGGCATCAGATTTTGATATTAAAAATAATATAGAGTTAAATTTTTTGGTAGGAGAAGTTAATAGCGTGGATGATGCCCTTTCAGAATGGTGGGGTTCTATTATAGATACCGATCAATACTATCAGGCATAAAATATGAAAGCAAGTGCACCTGAGATTTTGCAATTAAAAGAACCCACCTTTTAATAGTGAAATTAGTTTTGAAAATATTTCATCTAATGATGTTATACCATTGTCTAATACTTTAGATGGCAATACTACCTTAATATCTTTGACCATAATAAGGAGTAATTTTAATATTCCAGATAATTGCTCAATTATAACTAATTCTTTACAAAGTCTGTGTCTTTCTGGTAATACAATAGGTGAAATTGGAGAACTATTCACTCTGCAATTACAAAATAGTCTCTCTTTGAAATACTTAGATCTTAGCAACAATAACCTCAGTGAAGCCAGTGTTAAGAGACTATTTGGCGCTCTAAAAGACAATAGATCACTAGAGACTTTTAATATTTCTCATAACAAAATAGAACTTAAAGCCTGTATAACCTTGTCTGATGCTTTAAAACAAAATAAATCTCTAAAGTCTTTAAATCTTTGTAATAGTCAAATGGATGATTTTGGGGCTATAAATTTAGGTGTTGGTTTAAGGGATAACCAAGGTTTAGAGGTGCTTGATATTTCTTGCAATAGCATAAAAGAAGGACTTATAGACATATTTACAGTAAGATTGCAGAAATTCTGCGAGCAATTAATCCAGATTTATTAATATTCTTTGTCGAAGCATTCAAATATTATCCAAATTTAAATATGGATCCTGGAAGGTCATTTGAAGATAAGATCTCTGATTCTCTTAAGGTGGGTTCGCATGGTGTTTTTCTGCAGGACAACCTGCCTTGTGGTCAGGTTATGCTAAATACGGGTTTCAGACTAAGTCTTGATGATACTAGTGATGATACTATCGTTAACGCGTATATTAGCAAGAGACGTTTTGTTAATGATGGCATCATTAACGATAATTATAAACTTCCAAATATTACATTTGCACCTGATTGTAAGCCCAAAGATAATTTAAGAGCATATATAGAAGATATAGAAGATATAGAGCTTAATTTCTCTGGAACTATAACAAAAGTTTATGAGTTTGATCTCACAGAGAAGATCAAATGGGTGCTACCCATTTGATCCGCGAACAAAGTTCGCTATGTGAAGACATCAAGGTTGCTTGTGAACTTGATACAAGTAGTGGCTTATATGAAGTTAGTGAATATTATATTAATGGAGAAAAGCGATATGATATTCAAATGAAGCCCAGAAGTATTAACACCATTGATATTGTCCAGCAATATCATCAACAATTTATATGGTGCCTATATAATTATTTGATATGTGGTAATTAGAATGCGTTTATGGCGCAACTTTAGATCGAAAGTTTATAGTAATTAGTCATCCTCACGTAGCTTTCTCATAATAATATCACCGTGGCATTTTCCTGGTGCACACCAGCAACCAAGTGTCTTACCTTCAAGCTTAAGAAACTCCTCTAAATTGTCCTTGTCCTCAAGAAGATTATTTAAATGATCATTATACATACTCAAGCACTCATCTAATCCATACTTCTTTACAGTGTATGGATTGCACCATATACCTACCTACCTACTAGTAGGTAGGTAGACTCTCACCGTTCACAAAAACAATACCGCATCTACCAATATATACGTGATTATCGCTCTCACACCACATAGCGAACTTTGTTCGCTGATCAAATGGGTGTACCCATTTGATCTTCTTTAAGATTATCGTAACCAGTTTTTCTTATTTCTGCAACATCAACAACTTTAGTTCTATGACACGAAGTATGTAACATCATGAATAATTACTTTTTCAAATTAAAATTTGGGCTAATTTATTGTGTATATAAATGGAGTCACTTCTTCCTAACTTTTTATTTCATTTCAATCTAGTAGAAGTAATCGGTGAGGGAGGTAATAGCACTGTATGGAAAACGGAGAAGCTCAATGGGGGATTTTTCACTGTTAAAATTCCCTATGTTGGCGTAGATGATGATATGATTATTAATGAAGCAAAACTCATGTCTGTATTATCCAAATTACCAAATAACAGCCCTTTTCTAACGTTTTATGGATTATATAGCTATGGTGATCACCCTGTAATAGTTAGTGAATTATTCTCTGGCGATGAATTACATGAATTAATTCAGAAGATTAGACAAAATAAAATACAACTTAGCGAACATAAAATATTATGGATAATCAAATCCATATTTGAGCAGATTTCTTATCTCAACAAAGCTGGAATGAATCATGGAGATATTAATGCTTCTAACGTATTATATAACAAAAAGAGGGTAGTACTAATAGACATATCAAACCATAGAGACGTTGAAGGTAGAAGTATTAATATCAAAGCAGAGGAATCACGAACAACTATAAAATTTTATGCGAAAGCTATAATCCAAGGTTGGTCTCCACAAAATATCTTGGATCAAAAGGATATCTTTGAGACCGGAGAATTATTGATGAAATTACTCGGATTCCATTCGTACAGAACATGGGAAGAATTCGAAGCAAACCCTTATAAATTTAGGGTGGATTCGCAATATGAGAAATTAAACATCATAGTTAATTCGTGTATGGAAATTGATATAACCAAACGTCCATCTGCAGATGATGTAATTAAATTCATTAATGATATATGAGTTTAGTATGATATTTAGGCGTGATCACGCTTTGAGCAACTATCTAGATGCGAGCAATGATGGTCTTATCGTTACCAGAACAATTTTCGTATCCAAAACATATTTCCGATAGCTAGTCAATATCCTTAAACAATGGACAGATATTTCTTTTATTTAATACGAATTTGTGTTATGTATACACTAATTGTAATATTGTCTAGTGTTTATATACTCTTCTTTCTAATTGATTTAGCTAGAATATACATAGCATATTTGTGCTTCTCAGTAATCAAAATATGATCAAAGTATATTCATAAAGATATTACTACGGCATCATAGTGTATTATATGCTAAATTTGTTTATCATTATTCTATAACAAATTCAAAGTTACATATATATTGTGATTAAAATAAACACGATGTACCCTTTTAAATATTAGACTTTTACAGATTCGAATGCTAGTACTACTGATGAGAGTACTAGTATTTTTGGGATCACAGAGAATAATAAAATGATAATACTGCTACTAGGACTATCATTTCCGATAGTATTGCTAGGGGTAATACTAATATTAATAGTGCTAGGATACATCTAGAAGACATAAAATTTGATTTGCGCAGAACTATAACAAAAGTTTATGAGTTTGATCCCACAGAGAATGTGAACTTCATATAAGTAGTGGCTTATATGAAGTTAGTGAATATTATATTAATAAGAAAAGATCTCTTCTTATTCTAATTAGATTGCGTATTCTAATAAATCCTATGTATCGACAATTCCCATGAAGCTTAAGTATATTTTTTTAAATATACTTCCTTAACGGAATATTATGATTGTTACTTAATATGCAGTAAGTAGATCGGTCTACGAATGAAGGAAGGTAAAATACGTAATTTTTATTTAGCTAGGAAAATTAAGAAAATATTGGAACATTGCTATTTATTGTGCCAAATAAAGATACGGTATTACCCATTATGGATACTCACACACAAAGCATTAACATAGTTAATGCACAGGATAGCAGTGATTTATCATTAAAAGATTATTTACGATTTTACGCATTTGTGTGGCCTCTACCAGATTCTAACTATGGCGAAGAAGACAAATATTTCTTGCAAAAATATACACGGCTAACCAAACCTATGGTTGACTTATTTAATTCCCTATTATCAATCGGTACATCACACATATGGGATTATGATATGCTAATAATGGCGTTAAATAAGAATTTGTTACCTCACACTCAGTTACTTAAAAATAATAAGGAATTAGCTAATTTAGCAAGTTCTCATACCGGATCGGCATTATCCATTAAAACTTCCAAAGGAAGTAAATTTTCTTCTTACCTAAGAAATATTGAGTTAGTCTCTGATTTTACTGTTTATAGGACATTAAGTGAGGACTATTACCCTCTCTTACATAGTGGAAATATTGATAAAACTAGAGATATATGGTCTACCAGTTATGATCCAATATCATCCATTGGATTTGGTATCGCAGATCCAGATATCACCAATACATATGTATTAAGAATCAGATTACCTAGCGGATTTCATGGCGGATTATTAGTAGAAAATAATTGTAGGCCTGATGTAGTAAAAGAGCAACATGAACTTACTATAGTATCTGATAAAAGATTTAGAGTGGACGCTATTATTAACAATGTTAAGTTACATATATTTGATGATAAGTTAAATATAAGAGTAATACATGCAAAGGTTTATGATATACAAATGTTCGAAATTTAAGCTAACACAATGGTGCTTCAAATGGAAAAAGGCCTTTGGATAAAGAAGTCTGACAGTTTTGAAGCACCATTGTGTTAGCTTGGACGATGGCGTGTAGCTCTCTGTTTGTATAACGACGAGAAACTTGATCAGCCAGACTACTAGGACAACGATAACGAATATCATGATTGCCAGGAATATTAAGACTAGGTGGGGAATTCTTTTTGAGTGCTATTGTCGTTGAGTGGCTGTGTTTCCACTTTGATCTCCGTTGGTTATTCATGTTTGAGATCTTACCAAATTTAAAGTTGTATAGATATTTTGATCAAAATAAAAACTATGGACGCTCCTACAGATCCGAACACGGGACGTACTGCGATACGTATGGCTCCTACAGATCCGATTACGGAGCGTACAGCAACTGCAATACGTATGGCTCCTACATATCCAAACATGGAGCGTACAGCAACTACGATACGTATGGCACCTACGTATCCTAAGCTACACATTAATGATGTATGTGAGAAGGCCAACAGATATATATCTGAAATTCTCCCTCCTACAAAATGCTGCCAAAAATTACTTATTGATTGTTTTTGCTCTCATCCTCAGGGAACTATTCAATTTTGGGCTAAGGAACTTTCAATACAAATAGCAGAAGGCGGCGGAGCAGGGCTGCTTTACCAAAAATTAATTGAAGGATGTATACATGAATATTGTAAATCTTTAGATGAAAAAGATATTGAATGGTTATTAGATTTATGCGAGGCAGCACATAGCGATACTGAGGATAATTTAGCTTATATATTCAGAGATGATCTGCAGGAAGATGTAATAAGCACTATTAAGGAAGTATGCCAGAGTTACGTAGAAAAATTTAGCCACGGAAAATCTAACTACGTAATGATTAATGATATGTATCATAAATATTCTTGCATAATATCTTGGCAAGGAAAGATGATACCCTTATTGTGTTTTGGACTCAAAGAGCTTACCAATAGAATTAGTAGTAAAATAGCTGATGATTATATAGAGTCAATTAAAACAACTGGTGTCATTAGTTTTATTAGCACGAACATGGCTTCGTTTGCTGAACTACTTAAGGGTTTAGGAAGTGAGATGGTAGAAATTCTGCGAGCAACTAATTCAGATTTAGTAATATTCTTATTAAAAGCTTTTGAATATTATCATAATTTAAATATGGAGCCAGAAAGGTTATCTGATGATGAGATCTCTGATTCTCATCTAGAGAATCAGAGATCTAATTCTCTAGGAGAGAATCCATATAGCATTTTACAACCAAACCACCTGCATATTGGTCGGATTATGCTAAATACGAGTACCAGAGCATGTCTCGATGATAATAGCGATGATACTAGCGATGATAATAGCGATGGTACTATCATTAACTCGCAAATCAGCAAGAGACGTTTTAATGATGGTATTATTAACGATAATTATAAACTTCCAAATATTAAATTATTTGCACATGACTGTAAGCCCAAAGATAATTTAAGAGCATATATAGAAGATATAGAGCTCCATTTCTCTGGAACTATAACAAAAGTTTATGAGTTTGATCCCACTGAGAACACAAAAACATCAAGGTTGCTTTTTGAACTTTATACAAAAAGTGGCTTATATGAAGTTAGTGAATATTCTATTAATGGAGAAAAGCGATATGGTTTAATGCCAAAGTGATATAAAAAGAGATCTCTTCTTATTCTAACTAGATTATGGTATTCTAATAAATCCTAGATGTATTGACAACAGTGATATTATATCAGCTGTGTCATCAATAATTCCCATGTTGCCTATGTAATTTTTTCTGAAATAATTTGTTATTTCAGAAAGGCGCTTTCTTGAAGGAATATTATGATCGTTACTTAATATGTGGCTACTACATAGGGTGTCGAACCGGTTGCATAACGGAGGCATATAATGGGATTTTTGCTTTGCCATACTCCGAATATATTCTGAGCTAGTTTCTTTGTCAGCAGCAGTATAAAAAGAGCGGACATCCCCTGTATCCTTTATCCATGGCCAGGTTAATAAATGATTATTATGTATATGTTCAAATGCTAAGGGCAGGCCATGTAAAACAGAAATAAAAAATGGCCCGCAGCTCGTTTTTAAGCAAACCCTCCTTGTATTCAAAAGAATTTGAACAGGAATAACATTCTTAAATGAGTTTGAAGGATACTTTCCATTAACGATATTATACATTATTTCGTAATCATAATATGCCTTTGACCCAGAGAACCATAATTCCTTATTGTCAGTTTGTTCAAATCTTCTTATTTTCTCAGAGAGCTTCAGAGAGTCATCATTTAATTTGTCAAGTATAACTAAATAGCACGCATCAAGAAATCCGTGATATTCTAACAGCTTTCTTGTTTCCTCAGGTACATCAGCCAAGGAACATTTATCAACATTAGAAATTGCAGAATATATAAGATCAAAGTCTTTAAGAGATATACCTTCCTTGGTGCAAAGTAATTGTGTGTTCTCACTCAAATTATCTAAATCATTTAAGCAAGTCAGTATAGATGATCCAGGATACTTGCGAATAAGATTAATGTCAATATGGCGAGTTTGCTCGCCAAAGATTAACGTATGCATTTTCTATTTGAAAAATACCAATTATAATAATATATTTTTGAAGAGAAGATCAAATGGGTAACACCCATTTGATCCGCGAACAAAGTTCGCTATGTATAATATTCAGGATAGATCGATATCCAAACTCTGCTTTACCTCAACAAATTTTGTAGAGCTAGGATGCAAGTCATAAAAGTTTATATCCTAAGTTTTGCTTATTACGCTAATCTTTGGCAAGCAAACTCAGTATATTGATATTCCTTCTCATATCATCATATATTATATCTAAATTTGCTTATCAATATAGTAGCAGCAAAAGAGTTATGAATATCAGTTATTTTGATAAGCAATTCAAGTAGAGCTACTTAAATTAATTTTGTATACTAAAAAGATATTTAGTTAAGGCAACATGCCATTTTCCAGAGTCCGCAGAAAATAGCCCAGCTCCATCCATATCTTCTTTAGCTAAAATGGGGATTAATATAGAATATTCTTGTAGAGCATGAACAAGGCTTTTGTGTCCGTTAACAATTTGCTTTACCAGAAATAAAGAAGTTAAATTAGCAGGCATAAAATGACATCTAGCATATATTTCTCTAGACATACTATCATATCCTATACTTTCTGTTAGTGCTAATACATCACTAATAAGATTATTGGGTATATCTAAATGAATATAAGCATAGAACCAATCAGTATGAGGAACAGGAATTAAATGAGGAATATGTTCATCCTTAATAATAATCTTTGAATAAACATTGGATGCTTTTGAATTGGCATATCTAAAAAAGGGATCAACATTTTTCCAAATAATAAAGCCTTCTTTCCTTTGATCGAGAGTACTAGCCGAACCTAATACACTGAATATCTGATTAGCCCTTGCTATTGCGGCTTTATTTGACCACCTTAGTTCTAAAAAGTTTTTTGTATTATCTTTTTTCAACTCTATAGCTCCAATAAGATTTTTCTGCAGAATATCGTAATCCTCAAAAGAACTCATCATTTTAAGGTATTTTTTAAAGCACATAAAAGATTTCTTTTTGGATTTAAAATGGATCTTCCTCCATTTGGCTATTAAATAATTTATTGCTCAATAAATTATTTTTAGATCTAACGAGTTACTTTATATGAACGAACTCGTTCAACTAGTTCCTTAGCATATTGGTTATTTCTAAAATGCTCACGAACTGGTTCTAGTAAGGAATTAATGTTATTTACCAAAGATGCTTTTAATTCAACTGGATGAATTTCTCCGTTTGCATAACTATCTTTCAATGATTCAAAGCTGTTATAAACTTTCTCATTTCCGCCAATACTGATTCGAACTTCTTTCTTATGCATGAATACAATATGTTTAAAGTATTCAATACAGGGATTAGATACAACATCCTTCTCTTCACAGAAAGCACCCTTAATTTTTGAAGCAACTTCCTCTTCAGAATCTTCCATGAAGATGGCCGATCCAACTTCAGATTTTGACATCTTCTGTTGACCTTTCTTCAATCCCATAAGCATAGGATGTGATAAAATAACTGGTTTTCTTAATCCTTTAGCATCAGCATATTCTCTAGCTAGCATATTAACTTTTCTTTGATCTAAGCCCAATTGACAGACATCAACTCCCAATAAAAAGATATCAGCACATTGCATACAGGCATACAGAACTTGAGAACTTGACTGTTTTTCAAATTCTTTTTCATCTCTACCCATAATTTGAGTGCAGCGTTTTATGCGAGAAACACTTGCCCAAGAAGAAATACTCAAAACAAAATCCATGTATTCATTGTAACGAGTTGATATTTCATCTGACGCCCATAAGAATTTAACACGGTCCATATTCATACCACAACTGCGCCATACTTCAATAAAATATTTACCTACATCTTTTATCTTCTCCAAATCTCCTCCCATCTTATGATTCATCAATGCAAACCAATCAGCAATCCAGAAGAGATAAGTAAATCCCGATGATGTCAATTTATTAACGATTCCTGCTTTCATTAAGCCCTGAGCGATATGAATAGAGCCACTTGGTTCAAATCCATCATAAGCCACAGGATTGGGACAGTTTGCTAATAATGCCTTCATTTCTTCTTCACATACACATTCAGCGCCAACGCTTAAAACTTGTTGAAGGCGATCTTCAGGAGATAATTTAATAACCGACGGACCCAAGCCATATATG
>SDBT01002947.1_pt1 | contig 29672 bp, 16 predicted proteins | sample 2277101 | NCBI WGS metagenome assembly SDBT01 (sample SAMN10404973, study PRJNA504765) | marine sediment metagenome | isolation source: marine sediment core GS10_PC15, 103 cmbsf | place: Arctic Ocean: Southern Knipovich Ridge | collected 2010
CGCATCGAATTGGCGTAATGTTGGTAACGGATCTGCCCAGCTTTATCAATCAACATCATGGCTGGCATGCGCCCGGCTCTGAGAAACTTGACCTGCTGGTCATAAAGGTCTGCAACGCGATGTTGGGGATCGGGCAAGCCGATAAAGGGAAGCTTGTTCCTGGACCAATATTCCTTGAAGGCGGTTTGGTCATCCGGACCCACTACCAAGATTATCGATTCTTTTGCATTGAATTTGTCGTAATCACGGCGCAACTGCGCCATGTGCCGGCGGCAGAACGGTCAAAAAAAGCCGCGATTGAAGACCAGGACAACATTCTTTTGAAATTTGTAATCGGAAAGACTGACTGGTTGCCCATAATAATCATCTAATGTGAAATTGGGTGCCTCACGAAATAATGGTTCGTTCATAAGGTTATTTTATGGTCAGATGGTTGTAAAAATCGTATAGAACGTCCCCGCACACTCACCCGCGGAAATGTGGGCATCCTGCACAGTCACATCCAACCCCGCGCGTGATAATTAAGACACTGCGACCAAACCACCGAACCCGACCGGCAACCATAGCCGGCATGCACAGGGCGCATGCTTCGGCATGCGGCATTCGGCATCCAAAAAACGGATGCTTAAGAACGGATGCGGCATCCAAAGTACGGATGCTTAAGACGCGTTCAGCTATATCCAGCAGCGGTCTTCCGTCCTGCGCTTCAATCAGGTCGTTTCCAACCACTTCCCATACTTCGTATGCTTGCCCGGGGGTTGTCTAATAAGCTGTGGGGCGGCTATCCTAGCCGCCACCCTCTTCCCATACTTTGTGCAAGCCCAGTATATCACTGGTAAAGGCATTGGCTTCGTTACCTTGAGGATAACCGGGATCATCCACCGGCTGCTCAATGTCGTCAAAAAAGGCGATGATTTCATTGTCCCACCTATCCACTACAAACAAGAATCGCAAAGTACTCAATTCAATGAAATTCTTCGAATTTTTCTATCAACTGACGAATTAATTCCAAAAGTTTTCTTCCACTCGCTGTTTTCAATTCTTTCCAAATGGGAAATTCATAGGCTGACGGTGAAATAACACTTCCGTCTGGTTGCTCCCATGGATATTCAGAATTTGAGGCAACCCCATCATATGCTGGTGCTAATTGTTCAATCTTATCTGCAATAGGTAAGATTTCGTTGATAATAGACCTATATTGATTTGGATTTCCAGTTAATCGATTTCGAATATTTGAATTAAGATTGGTTAATCGCAGGAATTTTACAAATACTTGATGACTTTTTGCTGGAGTAATAGTTGTCGCTAAGGCAGCTTTACTCAACTTTTCGGTTGTCATTTGTAAATAATGCAACTCGTGACACTGTGAATGATTATCTTGCAGTTCTTTATAGATTTCCCAATCAGATCGCGCTTGGGCGAGGAAGGCATCAGACCACATATCTCAATTACCTCTATTTACATTTTAGAAAAAAGCTTTGATTTTTCAATTGTCCAAGTTTCTGGCAATTTAATTTTTCCGTTTTGAATCTGTTCCCATTCTTTTGGTGTGACTTCGGTAATTAATTGTGTGAAAGGTACTTCCTCAGAAGGATTTAATTTGAAAACGTCAACGCTTTCAGTTGATATCGCAGTCCTAGTTACAATTAGTATCCAAACTTCTTTGGGGTTATCATCATAAAACCAAATAATTGACTCAATGGCCGGGTCTGAATCAAAGTAAATATCTTTTAACTTAATCATTAGGTCTTCTGTAACAATCTCTGTATTAATTTCTCCTGCATCAATCATTTCCCGCAGGCTAAGTATTTGATCTTGTTGATTATTTAATTGAGATTGGTAGATTTCAACTTTGTTTAGAAGTCGAGCAAAGTATTTTTTTCTATACCCGTCATTTTTTTCAAAATCACCTTTACGGTAAAAATTTTCCAATCCAACCCTTCTTCCTTGAAACTCAGGTCCTGGAGGAAAATCAGTTAGAATATCTATTGGTAAATTTGGATATAGATCTTTTAAGTATTCTGATGCATCAATTCCCATATATGTCACTTCAGAGTGTGTCTGAAAAACCTCATCCAAAATCACAGCCTTGACATTATTATTTTTAACAATATCTGCTAAAGCGAAAATGTTTTTTGGGGGGACAACGTGTTTTATAGTAACATCAATATTGGTTTGGATGTCATCAATAAAATCAGTTGCAGTTTCAATATCGTCTTCCACAAGTAGAATGGTTGGTTTATCACTCATTTAGTTCTCCTAAGAACCTATCTTTTTACTGGCAACTTTACTATAAGTTCTGCCCCTGGCAACTTTTTACCTTTATTGATGACCTCAATTTTTCCTTTGTAACTATCAACAATGTCTTTCACAATTAATAAGCCTAAACCTGTTCCAATAGGACGATTTTCACTATCTGTTTTTGTTGAATAGAGTTGAAAAATTCTATCAGTGTCTTCGAATGGAATGCCTGGCCCAGAATCCCTAACTGATAATGATATTTGTTTATCTTTTTTATCGTAGCTGGTTTCAATCTCAATTTTTCTTTTGTTTGATGGTACTCCACCTCGTTTGAGTGCCGAAAGTGAATTAGTAACAAAATTTAGCACAATCGATTCTATTTCATAAGGATAAACTGAAATTAAAGGGATATCTCCAAATATACTCTCAATCTTTGTCCCATTTATTTCAGCTAATTCAACTAATGTTTCATTACTCAGAGTATCAATTAATTGATTAATATTTACTAACTGCCTCCGCCTTTTATTCTGACCTATATGAGAAAGTGAAAAATTGCTTACCGCATAAATTATCTGACTATATCTTCGAAGTCGTTTCACATATTCGTCAATTTGTTTATCTGCGATCAGTATTATTTTGTTAATTCTATCCATTAACTTTCGTGTAACGGTTAATACTTTCCGGCTTGTTCCTAAGACTTCATGTCCCATAGATGAAATAGCGATACCGATTGTCGCTTGGTTCTGTAATAATTGCATTTTTGTAGTTGTGGCAACCTTCTCCTCTTTATATTTGTGTTCTACGCCTTCCAGTTTTTCCAATTGAGCTTGCTTATACTCCAAGATTATATTGAATAATTGTTCTTTTTCAGGGGAATCTGATTGTTCACCCATTAGGTCTTCAATTTCTTCAATGCCTTCAGATAATTGGTCTTTTGCTGCATCAATCTCGGTCTCAATGTCTTTAGGCTCTGGAGGAAGTTTGCTAAGTTCATATGATTTGCGATCTGTTTCAAATACCTCAATGCATTTCAATGCAAAAGCTCGAAAATCTCGAAACGCTTGATTTGTTATCAAGCTTTCCCGATTTGTTTGGTCTGCAAGATTGGGATTTCCATTACGAGAAATGAATAAAGCTCCTGCAACCTGATTTTCTCCAACTACCCATCGTCCACCTTTTTTACTTTGGACACCCGCTGGATGTCGAACACGTCTCTTATTTAAATCTAACCAATCTCCTCCTTGCGGGTCACCATACGGTCTAACCCGAAATCCGTCCCTATAAATATGAATTCGGCCATAGAGATCGAGAAAATCTCTTAATCGACCAAGCGTTAATCCTGCTCCTTTTGCAAATTCAGCTGTGCGAAGGTAGAAATCGAAATTAAATTCTATTGGGCCACATTCAGGTTTAGATACCACTTCATCCTCTGAATCGAATAGTTCATTCCAGGGTCTATTCGTATATCTTTTAAAAATCCTGAATTTATTGATTTCAGAACCATCTCTTGTAGTAATTGTTATGCTAACTTGCCCTTTGTCATTTAGCTTTGCTCGTACTCTAAATAATGCAGCTTCTAAAAATGGGCTTTTCAAATTACCTGATAGTTCAGGGGCTTCATCACAACCAAAATTTATGCTAAAACCTCGGATTTTTTGTACGTAAGGCGAAATTAGTGTTGATAAATCCCTGTGTAATTTTATATAATCTCTAGGTTTCCATTGATCCCTAAGATCAGATAATTCCAAACTAGTACCACTGTTCTTGCTTCTGGGTAAAACTTTCAGTGGATGTTTGATGTTTTGTAATTTTTTGTTCGTATTTTCAAATTTCTTCCAGTCAATAGATAATTCGTAAGTAGGCTCTTCTGAGGCGTATTTAGGTGTAGTTTTAACAATTACCTCTGAAGCTAATCTATCTAATGCAAATCGTCCAATCCCTTTTTCTCCAACTTTTATCCTCCCGTTAAGGGAAACAGGATCAGTTTGTTTGTTGTCTGTTCCAATGAGCATCCACTTTTCTTCCAACTCATTGAACGTCATTCCTTGACCATTGTCTATAATGGTAATTTTTCCTTTTTTTGTGCTTGCCTTTCTAAACCGAACAGTAACTTTATTAGCATCTGCATCGTAAGCATTCTTGACCAATTCTAAAACAGCCACAATTGGATTAGAAATATTTTCTCTGCCTAAAAGAATTGCTGTTCTGGCAGTAATTGAGAAAGATAAATTCTCTTGGAGACTTACATTGTCTGACATAGGCTTTTACAGAGGGATTAATTTTGTTATACGTTTTTTTTCGATCATTGAAAGATTGAAGTAATCAAAAATCTTTTCATCAATATCTTCCATTATTTCAGATTTCTTGGGATTATCTTCTTTCAATACCTGAATAGATAATGCATGAATTTCTTCAAACAAATCTAAAGGAGAGGGCATTTGCTCAAGTTCATATATAGATAAATGAGAAGAACCATTCATCATGCTAAAAATAAAATTTGCTAATCGAGAATTTAACCATCCAGAAAGACCAAATAAGATGGAGGCATCCTCATTGATAGTTGGGATAATAATATTTACATGATTCTCGGTAAAATAGGTTGAATATCGATCGATGAAAACGGATGGTATTACAACACCAATAATTCTTCTACCAGCTTTTTTTGCTGGAGTAGTTCGTTTAAGTAATAATGCTGACCCAGAATATCTTCGCATCTTCAAATCACATGATAAGTTAACATATTGACGATCTCCAACTCTTTCGTCATCGGAAGGGAAGGCAAAGTTGTGCATATCGATGGAAGGGGCAGAAATTAGCGGAGCAGTATTTTCTCCTTGGGTGGCTTGTAGGTTGGCCTTGTTCTGGTTCCAGACAAAACCACCATTAAGGATGTTTACTTGATGGGCATCTCCGAGAAAATCTTGATTCTTGCAGACTTTGGAGAATATTTTGTAATCAATTTTCTTATCAGAAATTAACCACATTGGCTCTGATACTTTATTCCAGATAGCATTCTTCCTATCAATTAAAATTGGTTTAATTCCACTTAATAATTTCCCATTGTTGCTGACTCTAACTTCTACATATTGGGAGGTGAGTTCACTTTCTTTTTCCAACGATATAGCTAACATTTGCTGGTCTACTGATTTAAAAGTTCCTTTCCGGTCAATAAAACTCGTTAGTGCAGTGATACTACAATGCCCATTAATTTCTTTCCTTAGATTTCTCAGATAACGCCCAGATTTAATTGACAATGGAACTATGTATGAAATATTTCCGCCAGGCTTAATTGCTTTTATTGCCCACCAAAGGAATAATTGATATAAATTTGGTTGTCCGGATAGAACGTTATTGTATTTACTAATGTAGGGTAACTTACCTGTTATTGCTTTTAAAAACGGCGGATTCCCTATAATTAAATCGAATTTTTCTGCACTATTCCAAAATCTATCTGACTCTGACAATGGATCACATAAAATTATATTTTCGAAAGGCAATAAATCGACAATATCTGCAGAGCTTGGTTTTGCTTTTTTAATTATTGGAATGGAAGCTACGAGAAGCTGAAGACGTGTTAATAACACTGCTATTGGTTGAACATCAATACCATACAGATTTTTATTTATTGCTTCTATTGCGTCATGAGCGTCTAGTTCCCCTGAAGATACAAAACCTCCAATTTGTGATAAAACTGAAGTTAGTAAATTCCCACTACCGCAGGCCGGATCACAAACTTTTTTGGATAAGATAGATTTTGGATCAAAATTTGCTAGATCTAATAAATGATCTGCAATAGATGATGGGGTGAAGAACTCTCCAAGTGAACGCCTTCTTAATCCTGCTAAAGAGTTCTCCGCAATTAGGGCTACTAACTGATGAGCAGGATTAAATTCATACACTGACTCCGCATAATTATTAATTCTGGTTTCTAATTTCGGGGAAAGCTTATACCAAGAGAAAAACCTAGCCTCCTGATTTTTTTCAAGAAAACCTGCTAAAGTACCTAAGCCAGAAACTTCATACCAAGAACTCACGAAACTTAAAACAAGAAATAGTGTGGCTGTTTCGGAAACATATCTACTTTTAGCTTTTTCATCTAAGAAACCATTTCGAATATAAGGGGCAACAAGATAATCTAATTCATCAACATACTCTTTAAAAGCGATAGTAGCTGTTTTCGTTGTTAAATGTCTATTAATATCTGCAAAAATATCTGTTAGCAGGTCTTGGGGTGATTCAAGAATTCCGTTGTTTGTCATAAATTCGTTTGTTTAACTTTATTACATAAATCGATAAACAGCCCAATTGGGCATAACTCCCTGAATATAAAAATCCATGAAAAAATGAGAAATCAATTGTATAAGCCTTTAATTTAGATGGTTAGCTCACGGATATTCTCATCCGGAATTGTTTGTCACCGATGTAGATGAATTGATACTTCATTATATTACATTTTGAATTATTGCACTACCCAACAACACAAGAATTTTCACCCAAATGATTATCCTGATTTATAGTGTGCAATTTATTATCTATGTCGTACGATCTTTGTTTAACGACCCATAAAACCAGGTGTAGAGAAATCATACTCACCTTAAAAGTTACACACCCAGGCTAAAGAAATACCTTATCTAATCCTATAGTCTGCAGAAGAAGGCCTACTTTTCATCAAATCAGCTGTAAAACCAGTTTATAGTATGGAGCTTAATTAATAGCACATAAGTTCTAGGAATGCAAGGGTGAAATGGGGGGATATAAATAAATTAACCCCTTTGCGGATAAGGTCTGGGTTAGGGAAAAAGGGCGCAGAGGAGTAGGGAAGATTTGAGAATTTTTTTATATTTCGCTCATGACAATTGTCTCTAGTTTCTGAATTACCTAAAATGCTTCTTTGAATATTCCAACACTTCTCTAGCTGAAAGTTGTACCGAAGAGGGACCATTCCGAATGTAAAATTCTTCACCGTCTTTTCCCTTGAGAAATACCGGTGAGGAATTAGGTTTACAATCCACACGCAATATCTTCACATGATTTACTTCTTTCAAACTGTAACTTATAAAATCTCCGTAGTGTTTTCCAATTCGATCATTTATTAAGCTAGCGAAATGAAGTAGGAGTTTATCGTCATTTGAGAATTTATCAATTGCCAAACCAAGAATTGCTCCATCGTCCCTAACGCCAATAAAAAGAGTACCACCTTCTGTGTTTAAAAATGCAACAATGGTTTTAAGGGAGCTGTGTTCAACATCCTTGTCGAAGCGATTTGAGTGCAAATTCCATCGAAGGGTTGATTTAAATTCAACAAAAGAACTTTCACCCTTTTCGATCATTTCTTCTTCAGATATTTTTGAGGCACGATGCTGAACTGCCGGTTCTTCTAATTCACCATTTTCACCACTTCCCTCAGGCTTTTTATAGTAATGCTGGGGATACTCTTTCTCCTCCTTTGCTTTGATAATTGTTTCTTTTGTATCAACCAGATCAACATAGCCGAATGTTACATCTGGATAAGTTGTATCAATTCTCATCAACTGATCTTTGATTCTTTTACGCCCCTCAATGGCAAATTCAAGAATCATTTCAATTTCTTCTTTTGGTGCTTCACCATCAGGATAAAGTATCTTCATCAATCCAGAAAAGGTTTTCTTGATCCCATCCCTATCTCTGGTAGAAATGTCGCTAAATAATTCAAAATGCTCAGTAATTTTTTGGGAAAAATCATAGTCGCGGAGTTCCCGCAAAATTTCTGCCAGGTAATCCACAACAAAACCATATCCATTTGAAAACATTTCGTTCCGAAGCACTTCTATTTCCCATCCTGGGATATAAAAGTGGAGACGATCTAGAAATGCCGAGTCATGGTATTGTCCAGGTAATTCCTCAAAAAGATCAGAATGCATGAGCATAAATGGCAATTCGTTTGCTGTGTTGCCTACGAATGCCATCGAAGCCTCTGCCCCTAATGTTTCGATACCCCTTGAGAAGGATTTGTTTGCCATATAATTTTTTAGGATATCTACTAATGCTTTATTGGCTCGTTTTTTCCTGCCAGTAAACTCGTCAAAGGCAACTACGCTCCAATATCCAACCAGACCAATTTTTCCGGTGGTATTGTTGACAAATAGTTTGGGGACAGTAACTTCTCCACCAGAGATTAAAATTCCGTGTGGGGAGAATTCCGAATAAATATGGGATTTCCCTGTACCTTTGGGGCCTAATTCAATTAGATTGTAGTTCCGCTCACAGTAGGGGATCAGGCGTACCAAATGGAATAGTTTTTGACGTAAATCAAATAGTTTTGGATCAAGCCCGATGGTTTGCATGAGCAAGTCAACCCACTCATCGAGGGTAAATTGTTTGCGGTTTTCTTTATACAGCTCAAAATCAAAGGATGAAAGTTGGATTGGTTTGATTGTATCCAATACCCAGGGGACTATACGGGAGTCTTCAGTGTATTGATACTCAATGTCAGCAATACACCAAACACCACCAACCAATAGCTTTTCATGCTTCTTTACGGTGTCAGTATCAATAAGGACTTCTTTGATCCCAAGGTTTGAAAACCTCGCTTCATAGGCATCGGTTTTCTCGTTCAACTCAACACTGATCTTATCAATGACTCGATGACGACCCTTTTCGCGGATTGTGGACTTGACCAAATTAGCTTCATTACGGTGAACATAATGACTGCGTAAAATTTCTTTTACCGTTTCAATCCCAGATTGAATACTATCTTCATCTGAAGTGGCGCAGTATTGTCCAAGCAAATACTCCAGCACATAGGTTGGTACGATGGCATTGCCTTTGACGGTCTTGACAAGGTCTTTGCGAACAACTAATCCAGCAAAATACTCATTGATTTTTTGGTCAAGATAATTCATTTGTCAATCCTTACTAAAAGTCAAAATCAGATGTGAATGAACGACGAAGTTGATAGGGGAATGATTTGTATTCCTGATAATGTGATGTGCCTGGCACTTGTTCTTCCAGCTTTAGATATACTGTTTGATTGTTGACATCATCGGCTTTGCGACTAAGTACAAAACGAACTTTAACTTCTCGTTCTCTAGGGTTTTCTGATGCAAAGTCAAAATTCAATTCTTCTGGGTTGGAGATCAAGTCTCCACCCTTGGAGTAAATTCCGGCTTTTAGTTTCCGGGTTTGTAACTTGGCTGAAACAGGTTTCGTCTGGTATAAAGCGACGGAGAGCTGTCCAGAAGTAATTATTGTAGAGGAACTTGTGATGACATCAACATCCACAAAGTCAATATCGCTGGTGCGCTTTTTGTGGACAGTGATTACAGGCAGGACAACTTCTTGCAGTGAAGCGCCGCCATGAACATAACGACTGCCAGATCCTTTCAACCTGAGCCGGTTGATTGATTTTGGAATCGAGATTTCGTAGTCCCCTGTTAATCCTAACTCTTCCGCTCTGAAGTGTTTGGCACTGGCATTTTGTTTGAGACCTTTGCCGATAACAAACCGACGATTACGAGAGTGGATCTCGTCACCTTGTATGTCAATGCTGGCAAATTCGCTTTCATCAATCGGGCGATGCTGGTAAATGAATCCATGATCTGCGGTGATCAACGCGTAAGTGTAGCTAAGACCATAATATTTCTTCAGGATCTCAAAGAGTTCACTGATGGCGTGCTGAGATGCATCAAAAACCCGTTCTTCCGTTTTTAGGGTGTCTCCAGCCGCGTCGATTTGGTTGTGGTAGATATAGACAACATTGTGATCTCTAAATATATCTCCAATTTCCTCGCGGCTCATTGCAAGAAAGTCTTCAGACCGGATAGCTGTAGCTCCATCTTCGATGGTCTTGCTTAGAATCTTTGACCTGTTCTCTCTCCCCGATGTGTTTTGCCCATCTACCTGCACTGATCCATCTTCCATAATACTAATTTGTTCATGCGGGAGAAGGGAAGCCATCCCAAGTTGGGTATAGCTTGGGAGCATGGAAAGCATTGGTTCGAGATCGGCTGAATAACGATCTTCTTGTTCAATCAGGTTAGCTAACTCATGCCCAATTTCAAAGCGTAATGCATCAGAAATAATGACGGCGACCTTATTTTTATTCTTTATGTATTCATGAATCCAATGATCGAAAAACTCGTCTTGTCTTAGGATAGGGGATGCATCCCAAGTCCTGGTCTCATCAATAATTTTCTGCCAATTATCATTTACTGTCAGGAGGTAATTGTTCGAATAGAGATTTTCGACTTGCTCAATCAAGGCTTGTAATAATGTGCTTTGTTTTGAAGCCCGTACATGATAGATGAATTTACGGTAATACTGATCCAGTAAATACCAGGTGTTTTGATATTTTTGGACACCATCGGCCAGGGATTGCATACGTAGATCCACTTTATCAAGTTCAGCAATGAACTGAGACCCAAAATATATAGCCTCATAGATATGGCTAAATTCATTAAACCAATGGGTAGTGCGTCGATTCCAAATAATCTTGGCGCATTCCCCGGCGGAAATTGTGCGTTCTACAACCTGATGAACCAAGTCGCTGAGGATCTTTAAATCAATGAGTTTAAAATAATCGAGGTCAATCAAAGTCCGGAAATCTCGTTTTTGTAAATCCCCCTCAATTCCCAGGATCTTAGCGCTTTGATCAGAGAGGATTTCAAAGGCTTGATGGTGGCGTCGGCTGTCTTTCCAGCGTTTGATGAAAACCAACGCATCTTGAGTTAGTGCTGCTTCTTCTTCCAGGCTGAGGACATAGCAGGCTTTGAATAGATCGAAAACAAAATCTCGAATGCCAGGCGTTTCAGAAGAGTAGTCAAAGTGGACTTCCATGCGCTGCCAGAGGAATGTATCCAGGTCACAGCGTTTGATCAGGCTGATCTTGTCATCACGGTCGTTGGCTAATTCAGAGAGCAGTACTTCCAGGATGCTTTCTATACGGACTTCAGTGTCAGAATTGGCGCACACAGCCAGCATCTTGGTGCGAACAGCGTTATGGCTGTCTTCCTGGGAAAGCAGAGCCTTAAGTTTCTCTCTTCTGGATGCTGCCTTGAAGAATTCGGCATGGTCCTGAACCAGTGTGGAAAATTCCTGGCGCAAACCAAGTTCTGTCATCCAAAGTGAGACCTGGTCGGCGCTGAAGGTACCGTGTGCAAGCTGGACATCCAGCAGCCAATTTTCCAGGTCATCCGGCTGTGGTCCTTCGTGGTAGAGCAGGAATTTACCCTTGGGTTCTTCTCTCAAGATTTGGTATTTAACGCCATATTCGTTATTATCCAATTCGATCTTTTCAACGCCGGGAATAGACAGTACTTCGAATTCCTGGCGCAACTCATTTTTAGTGTCGTACCAGAATACGATGCGGTGTTTGTTGAATAATTTCTCAAGCGCTGAAGTAATATTTCGAGCCATTTTTGCTATTCCATTTTGTCTAAAATCTTTTTGGTGAAAACCTATGAACTTTCACAACGCTTAACCATTCGATATAAAGTATCTCCAGTTCTTCCCCCATTGTGGATGACTACTTTTCACTCTTATGTATTTATCAAATCGACAGTAAATAAATGGCAAGATATCCCCTGAATAAGTGAATTGGATTTTTTCTGGCAACTTATCAGATCTCTTTTTTGCAATCGCAATTAATTGAATCCGGTACTTTTCAGATTCAAACTCATAGGTTTCATATAACTGCTTTGATGCCTCTGGAATTAAATCTCTAGGGAGAAATCCAATCGCAGACAGAACTCTTTCCATATTTTCTCTCACAGTAATCGTCCAAGGACCATTTAACCGACAATACCCTGATTTCTTAATTTCAACGATATACAACTGTGTTTTGTTTACAAGGAATAATTCGTGATCTTCCATAGGATCATCATAATGATAAGGCTCTTTACGGTAAGGGAACCGAACTGCTAATAAATCAGCATCTGTACACTGAACCACATCTGGCTGGTATACGAAATCAGGATGTATGATGAAGTTCTCAATGGTCAGACAACCATTCAGCCTGAAGAACCAATAAGTGATTTTTTCACTCGATAATCTGGTACGCATTTTAGGCAACCTACTCACTCAACCCGGCAACCTTCTTCAAAGCCTTGCCAAATTTGTTGTAATTGACCTTGACCCCATCATCCAGGTCGATTTCGATCTGCTGGGTTGCGAGGGGATAGAGGATCTCGTCTTCGTATTCTTTCAGCTCGGACAAGACCTTGTTGATCTGTTCGATCTCTTTGAGCGCTTTGGTCTTCTCACCCTGGCTGGCGCTGGCGCTGATACTGCGGGTTTCCAACAGCGCTTTATAGGCGGTCAGCTTTTCCCGGTACTGAACCAGGTAATCATTTAGGATCACCGAGATAGTATCCGGGCGATAACGGTGCATGTAGATCAGAGCGTTGAAACTTCCCTTGGGGCTGGAGAACAGCCAGTAGATCGGTCGTTTCTTATACATCTTGACATGCTCGTTGTAGAAGTCCCTTACGAAGTAGCTTCTTATGTCCCGGCCAATCGCTTCCTCCAGGAATGTCAGGTTCTCTTCAAAATTCTCTTCGCCAAATGTGATCTTCAAGAAATTCTTGAAGCGCTCAGCAATGTCATCCTCAAACCATTCGCCTTCCAGCACCGGGATCACATTTTCTGCAACAGGAATATATTTAGGATCAGGTATTTGCAGGAGATAATCCTTTAGTGATGATTCAGCATTAGCTAAAATCAACCCCCCTTTGTCAACTGAATATCTCCCAAAAAAACAACCTACTGCATAACTCAAAAATTCCAATACAAGTACTTTTAAATATTTACTTTTTTGGTTTCCATGGGAATCATTACTTTTGAAAGTCTGACCGAAATATGGATTTGATTTCAATGTTATATCTTGTATCATTGTTGGCTGGATGCCCACTGAATTTGCTTGATGCAGATCTTGAATTATTTCATTCAAAAGTTTTTCCATTTCATATGCCTTTTTTGCCCTATAAAGGGATTTTTCCACATAATCATCAATAGCTTCGCCTAAGATTTGAATGTCTCCATCAACATTTAGAAATCCTGGTTCTTGAAAATTCCAAGAAATTTCAAATTCATCCCAATCTGATTTATGAATGCTTACAATATCTTTAGCAATTTTTATCAATTGTTCTTTTTGGGGGCTGGGTGGATTGACGGCTGGAAAGGCACTTATATTTTCAACTTGAAGATTTATCGTAGGATTTAATGATTGAAGAATTAAATTACCTATTTCGGAATTCAGGTATCCAAGATATAAATAGATTTCATTTGGATCTTCCAAAATCAATCCTGATCCGGCGACATCCCACAAGAAACCATTAGGATAGTATCGGGCAGAAACTTTCGATATCGTAATGTAACTCCATGAAATATATTCCTTAAAATAGGCTTTAGAGCTTTTTGGGCGGTTTGTGATGAATTCCTCTCCTCGGTTTTCCCAATTTACGACATGATAATGGTTTCCATACCATTTTCGATATTCTCCCCCTTTATTGTAAGGAACCCATTTGCGTAGATTAGGTTCTATGCTGGTAGAAGTATTTTGACTCATTGCCGAGTTGTTTTTGGCAACTTCAAACCAATAGCGGACAAATTCTTTGTTTTCTCCAGTAATCATTCCTTGAAATAAATATCCTATATCTCCTAACAATTTGTTTTCAAAAAGTGAAATAAGTTCTTTTCCAATCCAAAATGAAATACGCGATTGTGGAATTTTTAGGAAATCCTTTCCTTTTAGTCTATATCTCGGGAAATCCTTTTGATTATCAAATCTACTTTTAAGTACATTATTAGAGTTTACGCTTCCAATTTTATGAAATAGTTTTTGGTAAACACCATGTTCATCAATTGTTCCGCACTTCTTTAAAATAAATTGACAACTTCCATAATCTGGCCCCCAAACCCCCCGGCCGTTAAAAATTAAAGAGATAATAGAATGGTTTTGAATAATGATTTTTCTAAGTTTGGCAAATGAGCTTAAGAACATCCAATTTGGAATAGTGATCATTGCTTGATACCCTAAATCTAACAGCATTGAAAAATTCTTTTCTATGAAAGCCGAATATAGATCTGATTTTGAATCCTTATAAGCAACTTTTATTATTTCTGACAATGCTTGATTTAGTTTCCGCAGACCCATATAAGGCGGATTTGCAACCACTACATGATATCGGGGGTTAAGGAACTCAGAAAATTTGAGCGCTTGTTTGACTTTCTTGTTGGATTCATTTAGGAATAGGTCATTGAAGACTCCCAATTCTTCCAGTCTATCCAAGATCTGTTTGGGATTCTGCACCTGTGGGCGAATCAAAGAGCCAAAACTTTCGGCTTGTTCAAACTGCTGTAAGAGGAACCACAATTCCTGATTGAACAGATCTGGTCCAACCGCTTTTTTGTAGTTCTTAATCTCTTCTGGTGTAAATGTAATGTTCTCAAGCACACAAATGTTGGGCTTGATCTCCCGGTTGAAGAAGCGTCGGTCTTTGGCTCTGGCTTTCATCACCAGCGCAAAGGCTGCCAGGTCACCGGCTCGTTTGTCGATCTCTATCCCGTACAGGTTATGCTGCAAGATAAGACTTGAGATTTGCACCGGATCATAGCCCTCTTCTTCATAAACTGCATACAACAGATCAAAGGCATAGGTGAGCATATGCCCAGAGCCGCAAGCCGGGTCGCAGACTTTGATCTCTTCGGGCGAGGTGATCTCCAGGTAGTTGCTTTCTGCTTCTTTGGGTTTGATGTAATAATCCATCTGCTCAATCAACTTGGACTCAGGGTGGTTGAGCATCCACAAGCGCCCCAGCGAGTTCTCCACCAGGTAGCGCACGATCCAGTGTGGGGTGAAGAGCTGCGTGGCAGCGGGAATATCCTCAGCTTCGATCTTCTTTCTCTTCTTCAGGGCCGCAAAGACCTCGTCTTTACGCTCGGAGATGTAATACTGGTACAGCCAACCGATCACTTCCACATCCTGGCAAGCGTCTTCATCCAGTGCTGACCGCACTGCATGAAGAATCGAGTTCTCAGAGAGCAGGTCATCTGGCATCAGCAGTTCGGTGTAGTCTTCGATCTTTGGGAACAAGAAAGGCATTTGGGCATGGTAGGCGTTGCAAGCCCCCACCAGCAGCAGGCGATAAGCTTCTTGCTGTGGGTTGGAGGAAGGCAATTGACCGTTGAGTAAGGCAAATACCCGCTGCTTGTTAACCTCGAAGGAATTGTCAATAACCCCTTGTTTAGCTTCCTGAAGGATTTCCGGTTGGGTGAAACCCTCCAGCGGGGAGACGACCCCCATGCGGGTGTAGTGGTTGACATCCATGTAGCGCAGGGCGCAGAAGCGATTGAACCAGGTGTAAGCCACCCGGTCGATCACGGCTTCTTTAGAAGAACTCCGGATCTGCTCTCGCAGTTCCCTGACCGCTTTCTCTTTCTCGCGGATCTCCACGCTGTCGGTGCTTAATACCTGCTCCATGCGGGCAGCCACTTGTTCCAATAACTGCCGCCGGGCATCCTGAGCAAACTTCTTCAGCGCGCTTGTATCCATACTTTCTCCGTATCCTCGTCTCACCTAAAGCTGAATCCTTTTGTTGGATTTAATGGCTTTCAGCATAGCTTTTTCGAGGGCATCTAAATAGCCCGCCACATCTTCCTCATTTGCAAGATAGGGTTTGCCATATTTCACATCCAACTCACTTTGGGAAACATATTTAATGATTTCCTCGCCATCATCTTGCGTCCAAGTTGTTACATTTGTCAGCAACTGGTTGTATTCAACAGTTTCATAGCGACCTACTCCATCTCGAACAACAGGGATCAATGTTTGCTCCCGGAGCTGGTATTCTATATCTTCAAAAGACCCATCGATCTCTTGTTTCTGCTCATCGGTTAGATCACTATATTCGTTCATGGCATGCAAACGAAGATGCAGCTCATTAACTCGTTCCAGGGCATTTTCTTTTTCTATTTTGAGCTGATGTTCCACCTCTACCTTCAAGCTGTCCACGAGGTTCTTGGCCTCTCTCATCTGGTCCCCTTTGAAGCAGTCTGGGGCAGATAAGATTATTCGAAGCTGGTCGGGCTTGCCATCGCCAATGGCTGCGAAATTGGCCTTATGTTCTTGCAAGAACCGGCTGGCCTCATCGTAGATGTTTTTATTGGCCCCACTCACGAAGCGCCGGATCGGATCAAGCACATCTTCTTTCATATCCAAAAAGGCGTCTTCTTGCTTGGGAAGTTCTTCCAAGAAATAGGTGTAATCCTTGCCAATGATCTCGTTGATCGTCTTGATGGGATCATCTAGAGCAGAGAGGAATGGATACTGGGTTTTTTGGGCAGCCAAGGCTTTTATGTCGCCCAGGAAATCTCTGAAGGCTTCGCGGGTTTCATTGCCTAACGCTCTGGCCTCATTGGTGCTGGCTGGCTTATCAAAGAAACTGCTGTAGAAATCCTTGAGACGGCGCATTTGCGAGGAGGTATATTCCGCCTGGGGTTCAATAATGATGTTGCCAAAACCGTGTGTGTTCTTGAGCGCACGTTCCAGGTCGTCCCCTTCAAGGATATTGGCATCGGATTTAACCTCGATCTTCCCACGTCCAGACAAAATTGCCACAATGCACTGAATAGCAGCCAAATACCAACCATAAGGCTTTTTGGTGAAATTCTCTTCCAGACTTTTCATCGTAGAGCGGGTTCCAACTCGTTTATTGCTCTGGACGAAAGCCAAAACCTCTTGTTCTGCTTCGGTAAGGTCGGTATCAATACCTGCAGTCTTATAATATTCAATTTGCAGTTTGATACCATTTTCGCTGTAATTGAAACCACGCAGCATGTTCAGGTGAGGATAGGTTCTAACGACCAGTTCATTGAATCCTTTGATGATCCGTGATTTTGGATCTTCTCCCGAAACCTCGATTTCATTACCATCAACAAAGAATCTAGCCCGACCGATCAGTTCATTAACCCGATCTTGAACTTGTTTAAACCGTTCCGTGTTTTGTCGTCCTTTGCTGTCCAAGATCGTCAATACAACCTCATTTTGTCTTGAGGATCTATTGAGACGTATATATTTTTCGGTTCTTTTATAGAGGGTCAGGTCTTGAACCAGCCGAGCATCTGGCGGGAAAACAACCATCAATTCAGGTCTTCCATAGGAATGTCCTTGTAGAATTTCAATGTTTTCTACATTTTCACTAAATGGAGTTACGAAGTGGATTGCCAATTCGTATTCTTTCCCAGTAATCCGGTCATCTATTTTTTTGGTAAATCGATAATCCTGTTTGGTTTCATCATATCGGATTTTAGGGTCCCGAATGACACCTGTGAAGAGGACATCTCCCAAATCTTTCAACACTTCACTGGAATCAATATCCGTGTGCTTGATTTCCTCCTCAATGTCCTTCTCTTCATCAGTCAGGTATTCGTAGACTTCACCATTACGCTGGATATAGGTTTGCTGCTCCAGTAAATTCAATGCTTCTTCAATATCTTTTCTGAGAGCCGGTAAATCTCGATCAAAGCTATTCTGTAAGAGGACTCGTAAATTGCGGGGAGTCGCATTGAAGCCTTTGATGTATTTCACCAAGAATAGCGCCTTCAAAACTCTGATGGCGAAGGGGCTTTCTAAATGGTTTTCAGCGTTGCGAATTGATATTTGAATCTGGGATTTCAGGGTAGCTCGGATGCCCTCAAACATAAGATCAAAGGTAGCCAATTCTCCTACATTTTTATCCTCAATATGTATAACGACATCTTGAAAAACTTCGAGCATCGAACGTTCACCCACTGATCTATGTCTACCTTCAAAAGCATTATGCTGAGAAAAAGTTTCGATAGATGTTTGGAATAAAGTGAATTGATATGGGATGAAGGGATAACTGTCAACAAAATGCTGTTGGTCTTTGAAGTTCCGGTACTTGGTTGCCCCATCTGCAAAATCAAATAGCGTTCCAAAATTATTCTTCTTCTCCTGGTAAAGCTTACCAGCCAGGACTACCCCCTTGGAATTTTTCTTCAACAACCGTTTCTGGATGACCTCATCCACATTTTGGCTGGTCAGTTTCATCCGGGTCTTGAAACGGTCTTGAATCTTTGAGAAATCGTCAGTTTGTTGTATGCCCATTTCACCCAGAACTGTGTTCATGTCTTCCTGGGCGGTAACGATGATCCAAGATTGTCCTTTGCACCTGGTAGCCAGACTTTCTGCAATCGTTTGGATATTGGTCATTAGCTTGATGTTATCAGCAATATATTGACCAACTTCATCTACGAAGAAATTCAACCTAAAGCCAGGTTCTTGTTTTTGAATATAATCATTTACCTGTTCGGCAAAATCTTCAATTGAGAGTTTATAGTCCTCACGGTAAGCATCAATAATGTTCTTTTGAGATTCTGCTGTGCTGCCTGAAACTTGAGAATAAGCTCTGGCAATATTGTCTTTTTCGAGAATGATTTGCTCTCTACCAGCTTCCCACTCTATTCCGGCAATTTCTTGATAAGCCTTTTTGAATTCCTCGTAAATATCTCTGGAGTCGAGATCACTTTCAAATTGGGCAACATAACCATGCTTGCCGTAATAACCTTGCATTTCATTGAATACTTTGACAAATACTGCCAACACAGCATCTATTTCTTTTTTACTAATTGTGTCCGCTTTTTGATCGATATTGAACAGAATGCTTTTTGAAGGAATTGAAACCGCCCGTTTCATATCGGCTTGAAGCCAAACATTGTCTTTGGGTATTTTTGGCAGGAAGTAGTCTATGGCAGCTTGCCCATCCACAACTTGATTTTCTAGTAACAGTGCCAACATTTTTAGCAAGTGAGATTTACCCGACCCGAAGAAGCCGGAAATCCACACCCCATTTGCCCCTTGATAATCGTTGTAGGCACTAAGAAACAGGTCTAAACTTTTAGAAATCTCATTGGTGATGACGTATTCATCAATCTCAAGCTTTAAGCTGGCCAGGTCATCTGCTTTAATTACACCCTCGATGGTCCGATCAACTGGTTTAGCAAATATTTCGTGTAATTTCATTTTTACACCCTTTATATCTGGTAATGATAGATGTTGAATGCCCGGTAGTATTTATCGTCGTGTAATCTTCCAAACAGGTCTAATGAAGCACCATCTTCAAGAGAATACTTATATTCGCCAGGGAAGAACATAACGGTTGGTTTATCTTTGGCAGTGCTTTGTAAGTTATTGAGTACAGTGTGAGAGCGGATATAGGGGAAAACTTCCCCCACACCAGTGATGAACATCACATCAAATTCACTTTCTTCCATTTTCTTTTTAATGGTAGGGATAAGATGGTTTTCAGGATCTAAAACACCCTGGAGCAACTCCTTTAATTGCTGCTTTGTGATGGATTCTTCAGTTTCTAAAATTCTTTCCCAGACTCCTCGCTCTTTTATCAATTCAACCGCCAGATCATACAGGTTTATCTTTAGCACCCGAATGCCTTTTTCATTGCGCAAAGTGTTCACGAGCTGACTATATAGTTGGCTCATCTCTTGGAACTCTTCTGGCTTGAACGGACAAATAAAAAACGGAACTTCATTCCCCAATCCCTGCATCTTCAAAAAACGCTCACTACTTATCGAAGCAAGAAGATGGTTGTGCCTTTCACGGATCGGTTGATTTGCTAAATCGAGCATTTGTGGATTATCCTTCTATGTCTGCTATCTGAAGCGGGAAAATTTGATAGCTTATAGGTGCGTCTGGGCTTAGTACCTCAATTAACCTTTTTGACAATAGGGCTTGTACTATTATTTTTTCATCGGTCGTAATTCCAGCTTCCCTTAGCATCCTAAAAACGACCTGTTTTAGTTTGTTTTTTGTTGAATTGGTTATCGAGTCCAGTTCTTCATGCCAGTCTGCTTTACGGTTAAAGAAAGCATCGTAGTCTAATTCCGCGAGTTCATAATCCATACTCATGAATTTCTCGTGAATGACCTCTGTGGCAAATTCCTGAATTAACTTATATCGATTGCAAACGGTAAACCAAAGCAAATATCTTTGCTCTTGAATATTTCCCTCTACCAACAATTCCATCTGCTCAATAGAGAGAAGTTTCAATCTTTGGGCAAGCTCTATATAAGTTCGAACCGTTCTGCTGCCTGTCCTTGATTGAAGCAGATTGTTTTCTTCGATAATTCTTTTAGTTTCATCCCAGTCTTTACAGCCTGAATAAACCTCAGCGATTTTTATAGATTCGCTGTACGACAAACTTGCGGCTGTAAAAGATAATAAGTACTTTTCTGCTTCCATGTGCTTGAACCAAGTTGCAATAGGTTATAAGGACTTGAATCCAGAATATGATTTTTGTTATTCCAACGCTCAAGTGTTTGAATATTGAAATGTCAATACGAAAAAGCCCGTCATAATTAATATTTAATGCTACTGCAATGTACTAACTCTATTATAAGATGAGAATCACAATCTAACCATGAAAATGCATGTTTAATGTCGTAAAACCTTCAGGGTTGTTGAAAAAAGTCAACGCATTCCTAAAGTCGGCTCAAAATAGAGACAAACCTGGTGTCATTGTGGGACCAAGAAAGCCAACTCACTTTGTAATTTACGGGGGGACCAGATCAGCAATAATCCTATCCAGTTCCAATTCCTGACACTGTTCCAGAGTCGACGTATAGGTCTCTGTCAATAGCGAATTGAAATGGCCGCTGCCGGGAAAGCCAAAGAAAACGTTTATGCGGAACGCTTGATCCGCACCTAAAGAAGAGGAGATGTACCTGTCTGAATCTAGCGATTACTCCGATGCACACGTTCAGATCGGATGCTTTGTTGAAGATGTTTACATGACCAAACGCATCCATTCATCACTGGGGTACTTGACTACAGTTGAGTATGAGATTGCTCGGTGGCAGTCACATGTCCAATCGGTAATGGAACCCCCCTAAGAAACGTTTGAAAAGTGTCCAGTTTTATGGAACCACTACATAGGGGGCTCTCCACCCTACCCTCTCCCCGATGGAGAGAGGGTTCTTTACAAGCTTGATCACGGCAGCGTTCCTTGGGCTTCGATTTCCAGCTATCTCAGTGGGCAGGTATGGAAACTTCGTCCAACAGATTTCGGTTTGGTAGTCCGGCTTGATCCTAATCGGGAGTAGAATTCTCCGAAAATAGAAAACTGTCCAATGCAGGCGAAGCCAGTTCATCACAAACGTGCAGGCTGCCCAACTTTGCGGCAACCAAACGAAGGGTGTGATACAGATCTGAATGACGCAAACCTCGACTCCTCTCAGCCAGTCTGTGCAGGCGCTGAGTGGAGTAATAGTCGCCATAGCGCTGCCGGGCGAGCTGGTCAGAATCTGACGAAAAGAGCAGGTCACGGTCTTCAGCCACAAACAAGAAGATCAAACGGTACACGAAGCGCAAAAGCTGGCGGTAGTAGTCCTGAGTGCTCAGGGAACCAGTACGCAGACTATCATGCAAAGTATGATTTGTTGGGTGGGTTAGAAAACCAGAACCGAGATTCGCTGCAGCAGGTCGGGAGGTAGGATTACCCCTTCAGTTTTGATCACGGTATAAGTGTTGCGGTTTCGGGTTTGCATACTACTCTTTTAAATGGTATTTAGACCATTTATAACGTTCAGGATCTTTTTAAAGTAGATATTGGGCGACAAGTTTTTTCGTGGTTGCTACACCTAAAATAATTATCTTGGATCAGGTTATGGGTTGGGATCATCGCCTTGGCTCGACAAGCGGTTAAATTAATTCGACATCGATCTGGCATGATTCTGAGCTATTATTTCAAGAATATTTTCTGTCAAGAATTTGACAATAATCATTAATGTGCTATACTTTTATTGCCAGTGGATGAAGTTCGGCTGCATGCCGTGTGGATATTTCACTGCGGTGAGCATATCCCTATATCCCTGGCGAGTTATTTTGCAGGGCCGCTAGTGTTAGCGGCCTTTTTTGTGTGTAGTAGACGCCATAATTATTCTTGCGGGTATCATCTAAATCATGGACTAATCTAAATGAAGACCACAATAGGTTAAGATAGCGGTCTTCCTTACGCTTATAAAAACGTTGCAAGGACCACAGAAAATAATCAACCGCCTGCAACCCACCGCTTTCTTGCGACGTTTGGGGAACAACTGTGATGGTCGACGAGATTTGTTTCCCCCAAAGTTGGGAAAAACGTTCTTGTGAGGTTTTCAAAGCCCGATATAAGGCTTCTGTGCGGTCCTTTTTCCAACGTTTAGAAAAACAGATTTCATATTTTTCGTCTTTATGCAGAATATTCTTGAACAGCATCCTGATCATATAATCATACAATTCATTGGGATGGTAGCGATAAGAGAGATCCAGAGCGTTGCGCTGACGTACATATTCCAGCACACGCTGCTTGTCTCGTACTACAGCCATAAACCGAAATTTATGTTTCTGCAACAGGGCAAATACCTCTCGCTGAACTTCGGGTAGATCATCTTTTGCATGAAACATCAAGGCGGTTTTACGGGCTACAGGTTGCATGGAAGGCACACCTTTGAAATAGGGGTTAGCCAGTAATGACGATCGTAATTCATTTAATTCTTGCAGCAATGTAGCGGGATTGGCGATATCCAATACGCCCAGAATAAAATAACGTGAACAGCCTTGACCACCAATCAAAACATGCCCTCGGCTGTTAAAGATTGTCGCGTCTCCGGATTCATCTACAAAGTATTTAATAAATGTGGGTGATTTCTTCATCAACGAACCCTGGGGTAAATAGATTTAGATCCAGACAATGGGTGGGTGCGGGTTGAATAAAAAAAAAGCAAAGAACCTCCGACCCTATGAGAATATTATACGCCAAGCCTATATAAAAAGGATTATGATTTTGGTAAGTTGCTGAATTAATAATCCACCCGAGAGGATAATTATATAATGAAAAATGTATGTATTGAACTGTATTAGCAATGTTCGGGTAAGCATGTGTTGAAATAACCTTCCCGGTCTTGTGGGATTCGTAAGGTGAGAAAGAACCCCTCACCCTGCCCTCTCCCCTGGTGGGGAGAGGGTTCAGTCTAAGCTCGATCACGGCGGCGTGGGAGCCGCCGCAGCTGGGGGATAAGGTACTTATTGACATTCAAAGGTCTCTCGGGTATAGTCGTGAACATGAATTTGAAGTCCCTTTTAGCTGGGTTGCTGCTTGCCTCTTTCATCGCGAGCTGTAAAATGCCCGCCGATGTTTCTGAATCAATCCTCACGCTTACGCCCGAGCCCAGACAAACAGCAACCGCCCCTGCAATTCCCAGCCCAACCTCCACTCAAACCCCGACCCCAATTCGTTCCCCCCGTATCGATAGCGCCGACCACGCCCTGTTTATGGTTGATGGGGTAATAACTATCGTCCAACACCATCTCGCCTTCGATGCCAGCTCAGATCCGGACGTGCAAAGCGCGGCCCTGCTGGGGATCGGGCGGGGATGGCTTTTAGCACGTAATTACTTCGAAGCAACCAACATCCTTGAAGACCTTATTGATAACTACCCCGATTCGCCTAACATCCCAGAGGCAAATTTAACACTTGGTCACGCCGAACAAGCCCAGGAACATTTCAGCAAAGCGGCGGATGCGTATTTAAATTATTTAGTGCTGCGACCGGGGGTGATCGATGGGTACGTTCTAAATTTACGTGCGGATGCATTGTTCGCAGCCGGTGATTACGGTGGGGCTGCATTGGACTACCAGGCTGCCGCCCAATCCCCCAGTCTGCTGGACAGCACTCTGCTGCAGATGAAAACAGGGCGCGCCCTGGCGATTTCTAGGGAATACCAGAACGCGCTTGCTCTTTACGATGAAATCTTCTCCCAGACCGAGGATGATGATACGCGTGCCCTGATCTATTTACGCAAAGGACAAATCTACACCTCTCTTGGTGAGACTGAGCTAGCATGGAAGTCTTACCTCGAGGCGGTAGAAAATTATCCAAAATCTTATAATGCACACAGCGCTTTGATCGAACTGGTCGACGCGGGAGCGCCTGTGGATGAGCTTGACCGTGGAATCGTGGACTACTACGCGGGTCAATACGGAGTCGGGCTGGCGGCGCTTGGACGCTATCTGCAAAACGATCCCGCCGATCCGGCGACCGGCTCTTATTTCTATGGACTTACTTCGCGCGCTCTCGGGGGACATGAAGAAGCAATAGAAAAATTTGGTCTGGTGATCAAGAATTATCCCGAGTCCGCATATTGGGATAAGGCATGGGAAAGCAAAGCCTACACGCAATGGTTCTTCCTGGAACAATACCCGGATGCAATCGAGACGCTCCTGGATTTTGCTAGCATGGTACCCACCCACCCACGGGCAGCGGAGTTCATTTTTGACGCGGCTGCGGTGGCTGAACGAAGCGGGGACCTCGAACGGGCGGCAGAACTATGGGAGCGGGTGATCAACCTGTATCCGGGTGACGAGCAGGCTCAACGAGCTCTTTTCATGGCTGGAATATCACGCTATAGGCTCGAGGATTATAAGGGCGCCGGAGAAGACTTCAAGCGCTATTTGGAAGTTGGCAGCGAACTTGAAGATCGAGCCGCAGCCCTGCTTTGGATTGGCAAAACCCAATCCGCATCAGGGGATCAGGAAGCGGCAAAAAGCACATGGGAACAAGCTGCCAGCGTTGACCCAACCGGATATTACAGCGAGAGGGCGTACGATCTGCTTCACGAGCGTGATCCTTTCACACCACCGGAGGGATTCGACATCAGTTTCGATCTCGAGAACGAACGCACAAGGGCAGAAGCATGGATACGTTCAACTTTCGGTCTGGCTGAAGATACCGATATGTCGGGTTTAGGCGGGATTGTGGAGGATCCGCATTTTCAGCGCGGGACAGAATTATGGCAGCTCGGGATGTACAATGAAGCACGGATCGAATTTGAGGAACTGCGCCAATCTGCGGCTTCAGACGCCGTCCAAACCTACCGCCTGGCGAACTATTTTGCGGAACTGGGTCTGTATCGCTCGGCTATCCTGGCAACGCGAGGGCTGCTCGAACTAGCTTTGATGGACGACGCTGAGACCTTAGGTGCACCGAAGTATTTCAATTATCTGCGCTTTGGGACCTACTACGGTGACCTGATCATTCCGATTGCCCAGGAATATGGGTTGCACCCGCTCTTCCTGTTCAGCGTTGTGCGCCAGGAGAGTCTGTTCGAGAGCTTTATCCGTTCCTCCGCGGCGGCGAGTGGACTGATGCAGATTATGCCCGCTACGGGGGCAGATATCGCAGAAAACATGGGTTGGCCTGAGGATTACTCGGCTGAAGACCTATATCGTCCTATAGTGAGTGTAAACTTTGGCGCCGATTACCTCGAGACACAGCGAAACTTGTTCGATGGCGACATGTATGCCGTATTGGCGGCTTATAACGGTGGTCCCGGGAATGCCCTCGAGTGGCGTAAACTGGCTGCCGATGACCCGGATGTGTTCCTGGAGGTGATCAGTTACCTGGAAACGAGGAATTATGTCAAGGTGATTTATGAGGTTTTTAATATTTATCGGTGGTTGTATGAGAGGACGTCGTAGGAATTAATTGGGAAAACCGGCTCACAAAACGTGAGCGTGGAGATTACCACGTCGCTGCGCTCCTCGTAATGACAATATGGGGGATTGGGCGGAATTCAAAAGATGTGAGCGGTTCAAAATACGTAAAAATATATTGCCCTTATATCATATTTTGATATTTATTAGCCAAACTGTACTTCCTTCCCCGCCTGGAAGGATCAGCGATTTCAAGCCAATCTTGTCCTGACCATTTCGATAATAACTCCCTCGCCTGACGGGTAGAAATGCCCAACAGGTTTGCCACATCAGAAGACTTTATTAAATCTCGTTCAGCAAATAAACCCAAAACACGCCTTGCTCGATGGTCTAATGGGCGCAGGAGTTCAAGGTTTTCGTCTCCTATTTCCCCTTTCGAGTGGCGTTCGACTTCTTCTGCTACCCGCTCAAATGCTACAGACATACCTTTCAGGAAATATTCTAACCAGGGTGTAATGTCTGCTTCATTGCGACCAAAATAATAATTATGATTGGGGTGAGTAATTAAAGCGCTGTAATAATCTTCCAAATCGTCGGCGTAGAACTCTTCCAGGGCATAGAATTTACCTAGATCGTATCCGTCTTGATATAAGAGCCAGGTAGTCAATGTCCGTGCTGTGCGCCCGTTACCATCGAAAAATGGATGGATAGTGACAAACTGGTAATGAGCAATACCAGCGATTACAGGAACCGGTAAATCGGCTTGCGATTGATGAATCCAAGCAACCAATTCAGCCATCAGCCCCGGCACATCTTCGGCTTCAGGAGGCATATAAACAATTTCCCCGCTCCTTTCACGGATCACATTTTGCCCATCGCGATATGGAGTGGGCTTTGCTCGACGTCCTTTATAAAGCAGAGCATGAATTTTTCTAAAGCGTGCTTCAGTGACTTTTTGTTTGCCTTCCGCCCATTTTTCGACTTGCTGCAAGACCTGATAATAACGTTCTACTTCTCCCACATCTCGTTCACGACCGGGGAACAGTCTCCCCTGCTGGATTACCAGTTCAGTTTCTTTGAGCGTAAGACGGTTTCCCTCTATTCGAGTTGAGTAATGTGTCGAGCGAATGTGTGCTTGTTGGCGCAATTGCTCTGCTATAACTGGGGGCAGGACCGTCAGGCGGACCCTCTCACGCACACGCTCGATAGCCTGGAGATTGCGGACAATGGATGGGGTGAAGGTGTAGGTGTAGCTCATACATCAATTTTACCATCATCGCCGATAAATAGCCGATAATGTTCCGATAAAATGCCGAACCCCTCACCCTGCCCTCTCCCCAGCGGGGAGAGGATTCAACCGGCATGCGGCAAGCACAATACGCTTGCTTGGCGAAAGCGAAACTTTCGCAACTAGAAATGACGGGAGAGATTGTTTACGGGGTGGGGGTGGGGGGAACTGGGGTTTCGAGGCTGGCTTTGGCGACCAGATACCAGGACGTGATGGTGTTCAAGCGGTCGCTGGGTTCGTACAGCGGTCCCATGCTGACTCCCTGCACCTGCTGGTCGATCCCGAATGAGTAAACCGGATAAAACAAAGGCAGAGCCGGCATTTCGGATGCGAAGCGAACCTGAAAATTACGATATCTTTTAATCCGATCCGCTGGAGGTACCAACACACGGGCTTGTTCCAGATATTCACTGGCTTGGCGGTCGTCCCATCCGGAGTAGTTTTGTCCCCCAGTTATCTGAGCCTGATGCCAGAACGGATAAGGATCCGGATCCGGAGAACGATCCAGGTTAAGTTCCACTAAAGCTGCCTGGTATGTGCGAGGTTCGAGATAATCGTTTATTAATTCATCAAAAGATACGGGTTTTAAAACCACCCGCACTCCCATTTTTTGCCAGTCCTTTTGGATTGATTCTGCGATTTGTCCATATTCACCGACTTCAGGGTAGACCATCTCAAACTCAAGGCGGACACCGTCTTTGGCGCGCACATTGCCACCCTCCGCCGGGATGGTATAACCGGCTTCCTTCAGCAAATCTAAAGCGGCTTCAGAATCGTAATTAAGCTGTTCGATGCCTTCATAATAGGCCCAACTTTCCGGAAAGACGGGTCCGTGAGCGATGATCGCCTGTCCTCCTAATATTCGGTCCACAATCCAACGCCGGTTGATGCCCATCAACAATGCCCGCCGCACCACCGGATCCTGAAAAAACGGAAGTGTTGGAATGTCAAGATTGAGAAATACCAGGTTGAGACGAGACCGGCGACCAGTGAAGAGGTTCAAATCGGTTTCTTTGAGAGCGCTATCAAGCACGTCCGCAGTGATTTCGCTTATCCCCATTACTTCACCAGCCTGGTAGGCAGCAAATGCGGATGGCGAATCGGGATAATATTGGAAAAACACCTCTTCGATATAGGGCTGCTGTTCGTAATAATCATCAAAAGCGGACAGCGCAACTCCTGAAATTTCCCCGTTCTCCATTTGGAATGAATCAAACTTATAAGGACCACTGCCTACCGGGTCCAGATTAAACGGGGCGTTAATAATCTCCTGGGCAGTCATATTACCCAGGAGATGTTTTGGCAGGATACCAAAAGTTAAATGATCCAGGAAGGGGGAAAAAGGTTCGGGTAATTTGAATTGGAGGGTTTTTTCATTAAGCGCCCCAACTTCAATCTGGCTCCAAAATTCCTGCTGGTCGGGGGGCAGAGGCAGGTTTTCATCCCGTAACAATTCGATGGTGAAGATCACATCCTCACTTGTGACAGATGTTCCGTCATGCCAGACGGCCTCATTTCGCAGCGAGAAATTGTAAACCTTTCCATCCTGTGAAATACCCCACGAGTCGGTCAGATCGCCCTGAGCTGAACCCCTCGAATCAAAACGTATCAAGCTGCTGAATAACAAGCGGTCAACTGCTCGGTCGGCAGGATTGGCAGCATCCAAAAGTGGGTTTAAGCGCCCAAGCGACCCGATCAACGCTTCTGTGTAGGCGCCGCCCGTGGTCGGCTCGATTACGGCCTCAATTCCCGGCAGCACAGACGGCTGCTGCCCCAACAGCAACACTCCAATAACAATCAGAGCAATTACTACGATCAGGATCTGCCAGCGTAATCTCTTCATGGGAAGCAACAAAAAAAGGCGCCCTTAACCAATATCGAAAGACGCCCTATATCTATCTCGGCCTGCATTTGTGGATGTAAATACCTGGTTCAATCAAATTGTGGTCACTGCTTTGGAGAGAATTCAGTCATCGGCTAATTGAGAAGGTTTTTTTATACGACAGGGACCGCCATCACTGTGGCAATGCACAATGCAAAGAAAATAAAACTAATTACAATCGTGACCCGGAAAAGGGTCTTTTCGATACCCCTGCGGGCAGTGAAAACGCCCCCGGTATCTGCACCCGTTAATCCACCCAATCCGGCGCCTTTACTCTGTAAGATCACAGCTAAGATAAGCGCAATTGACGTTATAATCAATGAGATGAATAAATAGTTCGCCACAAATTCCTCCTGCTCGTTTTTATGTATTTCTTTTAAGCAGGGTGGATTATACCTTTCGTTGATAGAATAGTCAAACACTTCGATCCCTAAGTTTATACTGTGATTGGGGTGACGATAAAAAACTAGAGGTCTGTCAATCATTATTATTTGGATAATCGTTATAAGCGAACGTGAAGAGGTTGAGTGAAACACAAGAGAGATTGCCACGTCGCTGCGCTTCTCGCAATGACAATATGAGGGGGCGGATGCTTGGCAAAATGCACGATTCTTTTCCCGGGCGTGGGAGCCCGGGTTGCTGGGAGGTATGGAGTGCTGAAGCCATGCTTCAGCTTTGTTAGCATAAAGGCGCAAGCATGGCCGGCTCAAGATACATGAGCGGCTCAAAAAACGTGAGCTGGCATCCGGAGAGCGGATGCGGCATCTAAAAAACAGATG
>SDBT01002948.1_pt1 | contig 29661 bp, 23 predicted proteins | sample 2277101 | NCBI WGS metagenome assembly SDBT01 (sample SAMN10404973, study PRJNA504765) | marine sediment metagenome | isolation source: marine sediment core GS10_PC15, 103 cmbsf | place: Arctic Ocean: Southern Knipovich Ridge | collected 2010
AAACACTCGCTTACCGCATCAACAAATTTGATGAGGGTATTTACGTAGTATACAACCTTGAAATGCCCAATACATTCCTTAAAGAATTTAAAGATCATCTCCGCATTGAAAAAGAAGTCCTGCGTTCTATGATAATTAAACTTCCTGCAGATTATGTTTATACAAAATATGATATTGAAGGATCTTCTGAAGAACCTGAGAAAAGAGTTGTAAAAAAGAAGGTAACCGTGTCTGCTCCTGTGGTAAAACCTGTAGTAAAAGAGGAGAAAGTAGAAGCAGAACCTGAGGAAGAGAAAAAGAAGGAAGAGCCAGTTGAAGAAAAGCCGAAAGAAATAGAGGAAGAACCTGTTAAAGAGGAAGAAGCTCCATCTGAGGAGAAAAAGGAAGAAGAACCAAAGGAGGAGGAAGCTCCAGTAGAGGAAGTAGCTAAAAAAGAGGAGGTCGTCGAAGAAAAAGCTCCTGAAGAACCAAAGGAGGAGGAAGCTCCTAAAGAAGAGAAAAAAGAAAAGGAGACCGAAGAAGATAAGGAGCGCAAAGAAGAAAAAGAAGATTATGAAACTGAACTTGATAAAAAATTAGATAAAATCCTCGGAGATGAAGATTTGAACCTTTAATTCTCCATTCTTAATTCTTAATTCTAACTTAAAACATGGCTGTTATATTTTCAACTAAGCAAAAACACGTATTAGGTAAACGCAGATGCGCGTTCTGCACTAACCAGATGAAAAACATTGATTACAAAGATATTAAGACTTTGAAATATTTCATTGATGGATTTCAGAAAATTAAACCACGCTATTACACTGGCGTATGCCTGCGTCATCAAAAAGCCCTCTCAGTTGCGATCAAACGAGCACGCGAAATGGCGTTGGTACCGTTTGTGAACAAATACCGTTCTTAGCCGATTAAAGATTAAAGTTGTAAGATTAAAGTCAAAAACCTTAATCTTAAACCCTAAATCCTAAATCTTAAAATATGAGTGGACACAGTAAATGGCATTCTATTAAACATAAAAAGGCTGCAACCGACGCCAAGCGCGGTAAGATTTTTACCCAACACGCTAATTTAATAACCATTTCAGCACGCAAAGGCGGTGACCCGGAAATGAATCCAGGGCTTCGCCTGGCTATTGATAATGCAAAAAAAGCAAATGTACCAAATAACAATATCGATAGGGCCATCAAGCGCGGAACAGGAGAGCTTAAAGGCGAAGCGGAAATCAGCGAACTGACCTACGAAGGATACGGTCCGTCTGGGATTGCTGTGATTGTGGAATGCTTAACGGATAATAAAAATCGCACTTATACTAATGTACGCACAATCTTCAATAAAAAAGGAGGGAATTTAGGTGAATCCGGCTCTGTTGCGTGGATGTTTGATAGAAAAGGTCTGATTACCGTGAATAATGAAGGGTTAGACTCAGAAGAGCTGGAATTGGCCGCTATTGATGCCGGCGCAGATGATATTAAGACTGAGGGAAATCTGACGGAAATCTTCACTGCCCCCAACACACTTACAGATGTTAATGAAAAACTAAAATCAGCCGGCTTTGAGTCAGAAAGTGCTGATTCTCAGCTAATACCCAAAGACACTGTTAAGATTGAGGATGAGGAAACGGCAAAAAAAGTTCTGGAATTTATGGATGCACTCGATGAAGATGAGGATGTATCCAATGTCTCCAGTAACTTTGATATCAGTGATGAGCTGATGGAAGGGATGACTGACTGATTCCGTACAATAACCATTGTAGGTAATTCTGTTTTTGACCCCCTCGCCGCCAAAGGCGGCACTCCCCCTCACTTGAGGAGGAGATTGTTTAGTGATTAATTAGGTTCAATTACAAAAATCTCCCCATTGTATAAGGGGGAGTGGGCCCGCTAAGCGGGACCGAGGGGGTCAAAACAGTTATTGTGCGGAATCTTCTGGTTTAAACTCCAGTCCAAACACACTATCAATTAACAACTGATCAACGGAGTAGACCATGTCTTTGTCTCCGCTTTTGGCGAAATAAGAATCGCCTTCTTCTGATTTTTCAAATAATACCAGCTTTAAGGAGTCATCGTTCATGCGGATGGAGAGTTTGTAATCCGGATCCGTAAAATCAACCTGACTTACCTCCGTACTTTCTGCAAGCGCATTAGCGCGGAGTTTTCTTAGCTGATCAAATAAAGTGCGGATAGCAAGATTGTCTGCTTCATAATCCTCGGGCTGTATCACGCGCCATGTATTCTCCTTTTTCTCAATCACCAATTCCTCTTCTGGTGACTTTATGGCAAGGCGGCGAACGTCTGCCTCCTCAATACTCATTAAGGTCTTATCTTTCCAACCGTCCAGCGATTCTATTAGAAACTGGATTAAGCTGGGGACAGTCTGGTAAACTTCATCTTCATCAGTCCGCTTTATATACTGGCCGTCCGGAATGATTTCACCTGCATAAAAATCAGCAATAGCGCGATCCTTATGATTCCAGACCTGAACATGTGTTCCGCGCTTTTTATCTACAGAAAAAATAGCCGCACGTTCGGGATTTTGGGATACCAGTGCGCCTTCTTTTAAGCTATGCATAGCCTTAAGGAAATCGTTGATCTTCTCATTATCAGCAGGGAATGAATGGCCGTTAGCTATCCGCCAATTTCCCTTGGATTTTTCAAGTATTATTTCCTCCTGATTATCGGGTTTATTAATCTGGACTTTAGTCACATCCTCAATAACCAGCTTGGGGATAAAGAATTTTTCACTCTCCCGCTTCTTAGAAGTACTGCCTGGCTGTTCAACAACAATAATAAAAATGAGCAAAGCAACAAAAACGATAAGGACTTTTTTTAATGTGCTCATTTTCTTAAAATAGTTGATTGGTTTTTCAAATGTTTCAGTCATGAAAATAGATTAAATGGAAAATTTCTTGCGGCGGCGTATAAAAAATCGGCCGATCCCGAAAAATACTACTAAAATCGGCATCAAAAGTATACCTGTAAATTTGACTATCTGGCGGTCGCGGATGTCTAAGTCCTTTAGCGGAAAGTCAAAGGCTGCCTTGGAACGGATACTGATTAAAGATTCATCAAGGGTTAAAAAATCAATCGCATTCATGGCAAATAATAGATTTTGGCCATAGAGATTGATAAAACGATCTGTAATGAACCGTGAATTGCCGACCAGCAAAACGCGTCCATTTTCCGCAGAGAAATCAAGATGGCCTTCCCCTCCTTTGTTATCAAAAAAGCTTGTGAATTCCCCTTCCAGTAAAACCACTAAAGGGAACTGGTATTTTTCACTAAAATTCTGTATTGAACCAGGATCCAGGTTGAATGGTTCGGACTGGATCCAGGCATTATTAGTAGTGTTTGAAAGTACAGTTGAAGTCACGCCTTCACGTTCAAATACATTTAGTGAACTGGTCCACGGGAAAACAACAAACTCCAGAGTCGCTGCAATGGGATTTTCCGCATCAAAATATTGATTAATTGCCTTAACCCAGAACGGATATGGGACAATAAAATTCATAAATCCCTGATTGAATGACGCCCGTTCATTAGACTGATCCAATACAAACTGTTTTTCAATACCGACACCATAATGTTCCAGCATGTCATTCAGTTCCAGATTCAATGCTTCAACCTGAAGGTCGCTTTTAACGTCAATGCTGTCCAGAAATAAGACTAAATTCCCTCCACCCAACAAAAACTGATCTATTTCATATTTTTCTTCATCTGTGAAAGCGGTTTTTGAGCCGGCAATAAGCAAGGTATCTACGCTATTAATAGATTCCCCTTCTGCAAGATTTATCGGAGTTACCAGGTAGTTCTTCTCCATTGCCTGCTTTAAAATATAATAAGTATCCCCAAGCTGACCCACGCCAACTCGCTGCTCGAATGACGGTTCTTCGTGGCCGGTTAAAAACCCTATTACGCGGCTTTCTTTAGCTGTCACTTTCTTAATAGCCGCCACAAGATCATATTCCACGTTCAGAACGTTCTGAATAACAGGGAGGGTTTCTACTTTATCTCCGTATATAACAGCCACTCCCAAAAAGCCATTTTTCACTTCCAGTTTATCTTTCTCTATAATATTCATCTGTATCTGCGGTATACCTAACTGAAGAGCTTCATTGCGCACATCCTGACTCTCCGGATTCAGAAAATCAACCATCAGATCTCCTTTGGAATAAGAAGTCAGTTCACTTAAGATATCATCCACATATTGCCGCACTGCAAATAAATTAGGAGGGAGTTTTTCAGAAAAAAAGACTTTCACTGTCACAATATCATCCAGGTTGCGCATAATTATCTTACTGGCCTTGGAAACCGCGTAAAATTGATTTTTTGTTAAATCAACACGCACAAAATGGCGGGCAGAAATAAAATTTACCATCAAAACAATCGCCACGATAAGTATCGTAATAAAATATGAATCCCTGGCGTATTTGAATCGATTTAAAAAGTTCATTGAAAATTGGTCATTGGGAATTGGTCATTAATATTAATGCCACTTACGGCTATTCAAACTAGTCACATTTAAATAGAGGAAGGAGCCGATAAATGTTATGTAATAAATAAGGTCGCGGCTGTCTATTACACCGCGTAATATGCTGCTAAAATGAGTGCCTATCCCCAAGTATTTAAAGATAGGTACTAAGAATGTCGGAGTTGTCTGGAGTACAATAGGCTGACCGATTATAAACAGGATAAACATAACTAGAGAGGAAATAATAAACGCTGTTATCTGGTTATGGGTCAGGCTGGAGATCCAGAGGCCGATTGCAAGATATGCTCCCCCAAGGAAAATCGCGCCAAAATATCCGCCTATAATCATGCCCAAATCCGGTTTGCCTATAAAAAGGAGGATTATTGGTAATACTAAAGAAAGAAGTAATGTGATTATCAAAAATGCAAAACTGGCTAAAAATTTCCCAAGAACCGCTTCCCATTCGGTAACAGGTGAAGTAAGAAGGGTTTCTAATGTCCCGACCTTTTGTTCCTCCGCCCACAAACGCATGGTTACTGCAGGAATGAGGAATAGGAAAATCCATGGAAGCATGGTGAAAAACGGACGCATAGTAGCCACATTCGCCACAAAGAAACCACGGAAATAAAGCCAGGAAGAAAGCACCAAAAACACTGTCATGAAAATATAAGCCAGCGGGGAATTGAAATATCCCCGTAACTCCTTATTCATGATGGTTTGAATATGCTTTTTATTCATAGAATTGGAAAAGAGTTTTTAAGTTTTCACAGTTTTGAAGCTCTTAGCCCTCTTGTAACTTCATTAAATATTTCCTCCAAGCTAACTGTTTCTTTGTGGATTTCAAGTAGCCTGAATTCATTCTCAAAAACAGCCTTGGTAACTGCCTCTCGTACATCACGGTTCTTGGCAGTGATCAGGTCGTATCCGAAGGCGTCTTTTTCGCGTACATTATAGGAATCCACTTGTTTAACACCAGAGACTTTTTTTAATGCTTTCATTACTTTCTCCTTATCCCCACGTATGATGAGCTTTAGGTTCACATGGCCTTTCACAAGACCTTTAAGTTCCGAAGGCGTTCCGGAAGCAACAATCTTTCCTTCATTAATAATGATAATCCGGCTGCAGGTAAGTTCGACTTCCGCCAGAATATGACTGCAGAGGATCACGGTTTTTTCTTTGGAAAGCTTTTTAATAAGATTTCGTATTTCAACGATCTGGTTTGGATCCAGACCCACAGTTGGCTCATCTAATATCAGTATTTCAGGATCATGTATTAAAGCTGCAGCCAGCCCTACACGCTGACGAAAACCCTTGGAAAGTGTGTTAATGGTGCTATTCAGCTTACCGCTTAAAGCACATTCCACAGCTACCTCTATAATACGGTCATTCATCTGGTCGGACGGAGTGTCGTGAAGTTCAGCCATATACCTTAAATACTCCACAACGGTCATATCGCTATAAAGTGGGTTGTTTTCTGGTAAATAACCGATCTTCTGGCGAACTGCAATATCTTCTTTCAGGCAATCGTGACCAGACACATGGACCTCTCCGCTGTTGGCAGCCATAAAACATGTCAGAATCTTGACCGTAGTAGTCTTTCCGGCACCATTTGGCCCTAAAAAACCTACGATTTCGCCTTTATTGACATCAAACGAAATCCCTTTCAGCGCCTCTGTATCGCCGTATTTTTTCCGTAAATTTCTTACCCTAATGGAAGACATGTTGGCTATTTTTTTTAAAAAACCTCGATATATATAACATATACCATGCACCTTAATCAAGATATTTTTATAACTTGAAAAAAGGACAGGGAATAAGATTAGCTAACACAGGAGAAAAATACAACCTAAAATGGTACCCCAGGTAGGAATTGAACCTACGACCTCCAGCTTAGAAGGCTGTTGCTCTATCCACTGAGCTACTGGGGCACATGGAGATTGTGAAGGGTAAGCTAAAAAATTGCAAGATTTACTAAGTCTATAATTACTTTAAAAAATCATTAGCGTAATAGCAATTTCCACACTAATCATAGAAACAGAATCCTCTAAAAATTGTTAAAATTATTCATTTGGAGCAAGGGCAACAGTTTTATTTTGCTCTCCCCTCACTCTTGCCAGCATTTTATCAAAGGGCTCTTTATCTATTCCATCAAGAGTTGACTTATATTTACTTAGATAAGAATTAGTAACGTAATATTTTAATTTATTTGCAAATTGATCAATATTATTCAGATAAATCAATGAATTAAAAACATCAATCACATCTATTTTTCTGGAACCGAAACGGTTTTCGTATCTCTTGACCAGATGACTTAATTCAGTTTGTTTTTCCTTCTTAATGGACGCTCGAAATGTATCGTAATCACCTGCCTTAAAAGTTTCAAGAGGGGCTTTTATAAAATAAGTCTCAAGAAGCCTTTTGGCATCTAATTGACCGGTATTTTTTTTCTTAGGCCGAGGTTTAAAAAGGTTGTAAGGAACTTTTCTTTCTAACTTCTTTCTAAATTGATTAGGAAGACGTACAGAATTAACATAAATAAATGTCGAAGCGTCTATATCAGATGGAAAGCTATATTTTTCAAATTCTTGAAGGATATTTTGCTGAAGTTCTTCATGCAAATTGGCAGCAATCTCTTCCTCTTTTTTAAAATAATGAGTCAAAGATTCTTTATAATCTATAAATGCTTGATCAACGACCTTCTTCTTGGCCTCAACTTCATCAGGATCCATAAAACGAGAATCCATTACTGCGAGATCTTTATAAAATTTAACCCAATGATCATAAGCCTTGCGAGGCCAAGCTGAGGGGCGCATATAATCCTCATCGATAATATCGATATCTGTTTGACCTTCTGGATTCGCTCCCATTTTATCGGATCGTTTTTTATAAAAATCTTGAACCTCTTCGACAAGCTCACTCTTTCGTTCAGCTAATGTCTCCAATCCGAACGAATCCATCGCCTTCTTATCTGCAAGATTTTGCGCATTATGAAGCAATTGAGCGACTCCCTTTTGCTGATCTTTGGGCAATTCCTCAAGCTTTACAATCTTTAAGACTTTGGGGGCTTTTGGTGGAGTTGGTGTTGGAGTAGAAGCCGCTGTTTCTTTTTTTAGCACACCTGCATCCTTAGCAACTTTTTGGAATTCATCATGGGGTAAATTTTTAAAATAACCCCTTCTGAATTCATCCAATTTATCATCTGGCCAAGCTTCACCTATTTCACTTGTAATCTTATTTTCTTTCATAAACTTTTTGGCTGCTACCAGATAAGCTTTATTTTGTTTTTTATTTTTCCGAAGCTGTTTTCTCAATTCTTCTAAATCATTATTATCAAGTTTTGTCTTATCCTTTGCAGCCAGTACTTCAGCAGGGGCTGATTTACCTCCCAATTTGTTTTTCAGATGAACGATCGCCGCATCAAACGCTTTTTTGCTTCTTTTACGATTTCTAAAATCATCACTAAGATCCGCATAAGCCAGTTCACCTGATGTCTCCTTTTTTTCCGGATATTTATTGTTCCAATAAGCTGCTAAAACACTAATGGTATAACCACCCAATTTACCATCGATGTAAATGAACGGATTTGCTTTTTTACCTCTTTTGGCCTGAAAAACATCCCCCTTGCTTTTAAAATTATCTGCCAAAAATATCTGCAGGGCAGCAGCAAATCGGGCATGTTCCCTTCTGGCTAGCTGTCCTTTTTTTAGTTTTACTGAAAATAGCTCAAATAAATCTTTATTCCAGGTACGAAAATCTCCACTATAAGAATTATGAGCCTGAATAAACTTCCTGAGCTTATCTGGATCCATTTTTTCAATGGAATCTTTAATTTTATCGATATATGGTCCCAATTTATCTCTGCCAAACAACTCTCTTTGTATTCGTTTTCTTGTTTTATCAAGTGCTTGCGAGGTTGTTTTTCGTGGCGCTACTTTTTCTACCTCTTTGTCATCTGGTTTTTTAGCATGTTGAGGCGGAACTTTGGCAACCTCTTTTTCTGAAGGAGGTTTTTTTTCTTCTAAATACTTCTTTTTTTCTGAAGCTGGCTTATTTTCTTCCTCTTTTTTTTTGGGAATTCTGTCGCCAGTACTAGCAATATGCTGAAAATTTGCTCCTTCTTTAAAAATAAGAAACTTTTCATTAAATAAATTTTGAGGTTCGGAATGTCCAAAAAAGGATAATGGCATTTTTTAAATTCAATTAATCTATTTATTATACCAAAATTTTGCCAAAAAAGCAAATTGCATTAGTCGCATTTGCCGACTATAATTGCTATACTTGTTTGCCCTGATAATCACTTATCGGCTAAAACCATGATCGAACGCGAAAACCAAATCACCAATACCAAAGAAGTCGATAAAGACAGTTGTAAGTTCGACTTAACTTTGCGCCCTAAAATATTAAGCGAATATGTCGGGCAGGCTGATATTAAGAAGAATCTTGAGATTTCAATGAAAGCTGCTCAAAAACGCAAGGAACCCATTGAACATATTCTTCTTTATGGTCCTCCGGGGCTTGGTAAAACCACCCTGGCAAACATAGTAGCCCACGAGATGGGGGTTAATATCAAAACCACCTCCGGGCCAGCCATTGAAAAACAAGGCGATCTGGCTTCCATTTTAAGTAATCTGGAAGAAAACGACATTTTGTTTATCGACGAAATCCATCGCATTAAAACCCAAATAGAGGAGATCCTGTACAGCGCCATGGAAGATTACGCGCTGGATATCATAATAGGCAAAGGGCCGGCTACACGTTCCATGCGCATACAACTTCCTAAATTCACTCTAATCGGTGCCACGACCAAAGCAGGTTCGCTTTCTTCACCTTTAAGAGATAGGTTCGGCCATATTTACAAACTGGATTTTTACACTGAAGAAGAGATTGAAAGCATACTTCATCGTTCCGCTAAAATTCTGAATATTAAAGTGGATGATGATGCAGTTTCAGAAATCGCCCGTTGTGCCAGAAGAACACCACGTATTGCCAACCGCCTGCTCAAGCGAGTGAGGGACTTTGCAGACGTTGCGGATAAGAAAAAAATCGATCTGGACCTGACCAAAACAAGCTTAAAAACAATTGGCGTGGATATAATAGGGTTAGACCGAACAGACCGCAAAATACTGCTTACTATTATTGAAAAATTCAATGGCGGACCTGTTGGCCTAAATACAATTGCAGCCGCCACAGCAGAAGAAACCGACACGATTGAAGATCTATATGAACCTTATCTTATGCAGGTAGGTTTTTTAGATCGCACAAGCCGCGGACGCGTAGTAACAGAGAACGCTTATGCACATTTAAAGATTACATATACTGAAAAACAAAATAATTTATTTTAATAATTTTCATTTTACATTTTTCATTTCAGTTTTCGGCTGTCGTAACTCGAAGCTCGAAACCGAAATCTGTAATCTGAAATCTTAAATCTGTAAATGAATCACCTCGAAGAAATAAGGTTGCGTGTCAATATAGAGGAATTGGTTGGTGGATACGTGCAGCTGAAAAAAGCAGGCAGGAATTTAAGGGGCTTATGTCCTTTTCACGGCGAAAAAACACCTAGTTTTATGGTGAGTCCGGAAAAGGGAATCGCCTACTGTTTTGGCTGTCATCAAGGAGGTGATATTTTTAAATTCATCCAGCTTATTGAAAATGTAAGTTTTAATGAAGCAATGAAGATTCTTGCAAAAAAAGCAAATGTAACTCTTCCGCGTGAGCTCCCGGCAATAAACAATAAGCGGCTTAAAAACATTGAGATCAACCAATGGTCTGCAAAATTTTATCAGGAACAGCTAGAGAATAATAAAAATCATAAAGATTCTCTTTTAAAACGCGGATTGACCGAAGAAAGCATAAAAAAATTCCAACTTGGTTTTGCTCCAGACTCATTTGATCAGCTTAAAAATTATCTGATTCAAAAAGGCTTTGAACCGCAAAGCCTGATCGATGCCGCAGTATTAAGCCAGCGCTCCATTGCCGACAAAAACAGCTACGACCGCTTCCGTAACCGCCTGATATTCCCTATATTTGACCATCAGGACAATCCCGTTGCTTTCAGCGGACGGATTATAGGCGAAGGTGAACCGAAATACTTAAATTCTCCGGAAACACCGGCATACAATAAAAGCTTGGTGCTTTATGGTTTAAATTGGGCAAAAGATAAGGTGAAAGAAGAAGACATGGCCATTTTTGTTGAGGGTTATACAGATGTTATTTCCGCCCATCAGGCCGGAACTGAAAATACTGTTGCAACCTGCGGAACAGCATTAACACCACAGCAGTTAAAACTAATTCAGCGTTACACAAAAAACATTGCATTTGCTTTCGACGCAGATTCGGCAGGTATGAATGCAACTTTCCGCGCAATTGAGTTGGGTCAGATAGCGGATCTTAATATTCAGATAATCGTTATTCCGGAAGGGAAAGATCCCGATGAATGCATACAAAAGAATCCCGAAGCCTGGAAAGAAGCCGTTAAGAAACCTGTCAGCGTAATGGATTTTTACTTTAATTACACCCTTAAGAAATTCGACAAGGAAACCATAGAGGGAAAAAGAGGGATTCTGGATTTTCTGCTCCCGTTTATCAAGCTTTACAAAAGGGAGGTTGAGCAGAGTATTTATTTGAACCGTTTAGCGCTTGAGCTGAAAACAGATGTGCGGCTCTTATGGAATGACCTGAAAAACACTAAATCAAAAAGTTACCAGCCTCAAAAATCAACTGATGATGAACCGAAAAAAAGAACTTTCAGCCGCGAAGAGTATTTACTGGGTTTAATTTTTACTTATCCTAAAGCATATGAAGAAGTTATTGAAAATTTAATAGATAATCTGCCTTTTGATAAAAATACAGAACGGTTTTACAATAGTCTGAAAAAAGTGTACACTCTTGAAAGCTCTATTGATTTAGAGTGCGTTAAGAGCGAATTAAGTGAAGATGATGGGGAACAAATCAATATTCTAAGCCTGTTCATTGAAGAAGACTATCCTGATTTTTCAGAAGATGCTGCAAGACTGGAAGTTAAAAAATTAATCCGCGAAATCAACCGACGTAATCTCTATAACGTACAAAAAAACTACGAATTCAAGATCCGCGGTACAGAAAATGCTCAAGAAAAAAAATTACTTCTCAGTAAGTATAATGAAATCCTGAAGCTCAAGACTAAAATTTAATTTTAATTCTGTAATAGATATATGGCTAAAAAGATTCAAAATAAGTTTATTGCACAGCCTGATGATAAAACGCTTGCAAAGTATCCTGTGTCCATCCGCCACCTTATCCAAAAAGGGCGTGAACAGAAATTTGTGACACACAAGGAGCTCTTAAAATCTATGCCGGAAATTGAAGAAAATGTGATTTTACTTGATGAGATCTACACCCTTTTTCTGGATCTGGGCATTGAAGTCATCGATGTAAAAGATAATATGATCTGGGGGGAACAAGCCAAGAAAAAGAAAAAGAAAAAAGAAGGTGATGTTGTGGATACTGATGATGAAGAAGAACTTGATGATCTTTTAACGGATCTGGATGAATTTGAGGAAGATGACAAAAAGAAAAAACCGGAAGAGGAAGAAGAAAAAGAAAAAGATGAGAAAGCTATAAAAAAACAGGCTAATTTAAAGGAAATCGCCAATGATTCAGTAAGGATGTATTTGAGTGAAATCGGCCGCGTAGATCTTTTGACTGCAGATGAGGAAATCAGGCTTGCAAAACGAATTGCCAAAGGAGACCCTGTTGCAAAACAGAAACTAGCTGAAGCAAACCTGCGTTTGGTGGTCTCAATTGCTAAAAAATATATTGGTCGTGGCCTTTCCTTCTTAGATCTAATTCAGGAAGGGAATATCGGATTATTCCGTGCTGTAGAAAAATTCGATCCTATGCGCGGTTTTAAATTTTCCACTTACGCCACTTGGTGGATCCGCCAGGCCATCACCCGTGCCATTGCAGATCAGGCCCGCACAATTCGCATTCCTGTACACATGGTGGAAACCATCAACAAGCTCACCCACACACAGCGCCAGCTTTTGCAAGAACTGGGCCGCGAACCAACAGTGGACGAGCTGGCTTCTGAAATGCAGATGGATATTAAAAAGGTGCGCCATATTTTAAAAATTTCCCAGGACATCATCTCGCTTGAAGCGCCTGTCGGAGCCGAAGAAGACAGTAAGCTGGGAGACTTTATTGAAGATGATGAAGCCATATCACCAGCTGATTCGACTAATCGTAAAATCATCAAAGAGAATATCCACTCAATGCTGCAATACCTCTCTCCTCGTGAACAAAAAATCATACGTATGCGTTTTGGACTAGACGATGGAATCGGCCATACCTTAGAAGAAGTAGGCCGGGAATTCGGAGTAACGCGTGAAAGAATAAGACAGATCGAAGCCAAAATCCTGCAGAAACTGCGCGACCATCCAACCAGCGTCAAAATCAAGGACAAATAACTCCCAACTCTTAACTCCTAACTAAAAAGACATGTCTAACGAAAAAGAAGAAGTGTTAATAACCAAAGAAGGTTTAGCCAAATTAAAAAATGAGCTGGATCATTTTAATGAAGTCCGGCGTAAAGAAGTAGCTGAGCGTTTAAAGGAAGCTATCTCTTATGGTGATCTTTCTGAAAACTCTGAATACGAAGAAGCTAAAAACGAACAAGCCTTTGTTGAAGGCCGTATTATCGAGCTGGAAAAAATGATCGCCAATGCCCAGATCATTACGGAAGGTAAAAAAAGTACAGATGCAACGGTACAGATCGGAACCACTGTCACGGTTCAGAACCTGACAGAACATGATGACCCGGAAACTTACACCATTGTTGGCTCAACCGAAGCCGATCCAACTGAATCAAAAATCTCCAATGAATCCCCTATTGGCTCAGCATTACTCGGCAAAACAAAAAACGATGTGATAAAGGTTAAAGTTCCTGCCGGAATTTTTGAATACAAGGTGCTTAAGGTCAAATAATTTCGGATTGTTGGCCGTATTGTGAGCCGGATAGTGGCTCGAATGGTGGTTTTTGATTTCCACAATTCGCCCCACAACTCGCCCCACTATTCGAACCACCATTCGTTATGAATATAAGTCATCTAGCCATCACCCTGCCTATCGCCCTTCTTCCGGCATTGGGATGGCTTTTTTTGTATTACCATAAAGACTACCGTGATCCCGAGCCCAAAAAAGCCATTGCACAGGCATTCCTTGCGGGAATAATTGTAGGAATTCCCTTTCTTGCCCTCCGTCATGTGATGATATGGGCTGATATCAGTTCGCTTTTCCTGCAGGGAGCAATCAGTGTCATACTTTTTGCCGCCTTGGAGGAAATGGCGAAACTTTCTGCTGCTATTTTTGTGGTAGGACGGCATAAACTGGAATTTAACCAGCTTATCGATGGTGTGGTATATGCTGTTGCGGCCGCACTTGGATTTGCATTTATAGAAAACATGTTTTATTTAACAAGTTTTCTATCAAGCTCAGCCGACTGGGGAAGTTTTGCTTACGTAGTAGCTTTCCGGAGCCTTGGAACCATGCTGGCTCATACTTTGTTTTCAGGACTCGCCGGACTTATCTGGGCATATGCCTACTTTTCCAAACAAATAACACCTTTTGCCAAAAAACACCTACTGGCTTTTGAGCTAAAAGACTTTATAAACCATGAAATTTTAAGCCTTCATATTATCCGTCAGAATATTTTAAAAGCCCGCGCATCGAGACGTGGGGGTCATGAAAAGAAAGTATTGGTTTTGGAGGGAATAATGCTTGCCACCTTCTTGCACGTGATCTTCAACCTGACGACCAGCCTTGAAGTGCTTGGGAAAAACCTGACATTTTTGGCTGTACCCGGCATTATCGGAGGATTTTTGTACATTTCATACTTATTTACCAAAAAACTGAATACGAAGATATTGAAGGTAGTTTAGGTGAGAATCGGGGAACGGAAACCTGAAGGCGCGATTAATCAATCGCGCCGGCGCGGATAATAATCCGCGCCTTCAGAGTCATGTTTCCTTGTAAATTAGACGTTTTTTTGGTATAATATAAAGATTAATTGAACCATATGGCAGATGATCCGCAAGCCACCACAGGTATTACAATTCCCGATGAAACCCGGGCAAAATTCCCGGAACTGACTGAGATGATAATCAGCAGTCAATCCATGAATGATGAAGAGCGCCAGTATTGGGCTGATGTCCTTCCGATAATGACAGAGGAACAGATAGATAATCTGCGGGGCATATTAAATAATGAAAAGGAACAACTGGATGAGGCGGAAAGCGAGTATGAAGAAGATATAGAGGAGGAAGTCAAAAAAGCAAGCATTGATTTTGACGAATTCAAATACAAGGAAAAAAAGCGCATGCGCCAGGAAGCTGAACATATGTTTGAAAAGGAGGAGCATGAGAACGAAGCTGCATTACTGGAGGAAATTTCAAAACTATAACTAACCGAGTTCGGAGTTGGGAGTTAAGAGTTCGGAGTTATTTTGTCATGTCGTGATTTATTTTACCTCTCTAAACCGATGTGTTAAGATTTGGGCTGACATTTAGTATATAAATTATGCTACCACCGGCTTACGAAGCAAAAAAATACGAAGATAAGATCTACAAAACCTGGGAGGAAGCCGGAGCTTTTAAGGCTGATGCAGATTCAGATAAGCCTCCATTTACTATTTCCATGCCTCCGCCAAACGCAACCGGTGTTCTTCATCTTGGTCATTCAGTTATGCTGGCACTGGAGGATATTATGATCCGGCATAGGAGGATGAAAGGATATGAAGCTTTGTGGCTGCCCGGCACTGATCATGCGGCCATTGCGACAGAAAATGTGGTGATTAAAAATTTACAAATAGAAGAAGGCATTAAAGACCCTCGTTCACTCGGAAGAGGAGGACTTATTGGGCGAATAAGAAGCTATATAGCTAAAAGTCAGGGAACGATTCGAGATCAGGTTAGAAAAATGGGAGCCAGTTGTGATTGGAGCCGGGAGCGCTACACTATGGATCAATCGCTAAATCGCTGTGTGAATGAAGTATTTAAAAAAATGTTTGATGATGAACTGATTTACCGGGCAGAACGAGTAGTAAACTGGGATGTTGCGCTTCAGACCACTATTTCGGATGATGAAGTGGTACATGAGGAACAGGAAGGGATGTTATATACCTTTGAATATCTTACAGCTGAACAGACAGGAGATAAGCCTTTATATGTGGCTACCAGCCGACCTGAAACCAAGCTTGGCGATAATGCCATTGCGGTTCATCCGGATGACAAACGTTATCATCATTTAATCGGAAAAAGTTTTGATGTGCAGTGGCCCGGCGGACAAAAAATTAACGTAACTATTATCGCGGACCATGAAATCGACCCCGAATTTGGAACAGGTGCACTTGGTGTAACGCCTTTTCACAGTAAAATCGACTATGATATGTGGCTTCGGCATAAAAAGGATATTAAAGCGGAGCCCATTCATGTAATAGGTGAAGATGGACGGATAATGCCAGAGATTAAAGGATATAAAGGTATGACTGTTACAGAAGCGCGCGAAAAAATGGTCGAAGGTTTACGTAAAAGCGGAAAGCTTGAAAGCGAAGAGGCATATGCTCAGCAGATGTCTATCTCTTACCGCTCTAAAAAACCAGTCGAACCGCTTCCAAAACTCCAATGGTTTATTGATGTAAATAAAAAGGTGGTTGAATGGCCTCCCTCCGCAAAAGCTACGGAAGGTAAAAAAAGTAAAAAAATGAGCTTAAAAGAAGTAATGCAGGAAGTGGTACGCTCAAAAAAGATCAGCATTATTCCTGAACGATTTGAAAAAACTTATTTTCACTGGATCGACAACCTGCAGGACTGGTGCATTTCCCGTCAGATCTGGTGGGGACATAGAATTCCTGTTTGGTACAAAGGAGATGAGATATATGTCGGACTGGAAGAACCTGAAGGCGATTGGCAGCAGGATGAAGATACACTCGATACCTGGTTTTCCTCGGGACTATGGACTTGGAGCACTTTAGTTGACCCTGAAATTACCGATGATTCCTCATTTTCTTTAAATGACATTTTGGAAAAAAGCCAGGATTTTACTAAATTTCATCCCACTCAAATGATGGAAACGGGCTATGACATCCTGTTTTTCTGGATTGCCCGTATGATTTTAATGACTACTTATGCAACAGGTGAAGTTCCTTTTGAAAAGGTCTATTTACATGGGCTTATCAGAACCCGTGAAGGAAAAAAGATGAGTAAATCCGATCCTGAAACCTGCATCGACCCGCTGGATATGATCGACAAATACGGCGCTGATGCATTAAGGATGAGCATGGTTGTCGGTAATACTCCCGGTAATGATATGCGCCTTTATGAAGAAAAAATTAAAGCCTATCGCAATTTCACCAATAAACTCTGGAATGCCAGCCGGTTTGTACTTGGGATTTTAGAGGAAAAAGGAATAGGCACAGATCCTGAATCAAGTTCAGGAGAACCTGCACTTGATGACAAAAATCTGACAGATGCAGACGAATGGATATTGGGAAAACTTAATAAAACAATAGAATCTGCTGACAAAGGTTTAATAGAATATAAGATAGGTGAAGTTGGACAAGTTTTATATGACTTTTTGTGGAATGATTTCTGTGACTGGTATTTAGAGCTTTCCAAGGGCGAAAAACAAAATCCCGCAGTTCTTTATCATGTTCTTAAGAACATCCTGATCTTACTGCACCCATTCATGCCATTTGTAACGGAGGAGATATGGAGTAATCTACCAAGTGCGGAGGGAATGCTGATCAGCCAGCCATACCCTGCTGTGGAAGACAGGAAATATCATGGTATTCCGACTGCACGTTTAATAGATGTTGTCACAAAAATCCGTCAGCTTCGCGGGGAAAATAAGATAGAACCAGCTGCTAAGATTCCTGTCGCGATTTACGCCCATGAAAAAACCAACGAACTTAAAAGAAATGAGGAAGATATAATCCGCCTGGCCCGTGTCAGCGAATTAACCCTGCAGGAAACCGGCGATAAGCCCGAAAAATCCGCCACGGATGTGGTAAATGGTATGGAAATCTTCATTCCACTGGAGGGATTGGTGGACACGGATAAGGAAAAAAAACGCCTTAAAAAGGAGGTCAGCAACCTGGAAAGCTACATCAAAGGCTTATCTGCCAAATTAGGTAACGATAATTTCGTCAAAAACGCTCCAAAGGAGGTTGTTAAGGGGGAGAAAGGGAAATTGGAGGAATCAGAGGGGAAATTGGCAAAATTAAAGGAGCAATTAAATCAACTTTAGACCCCATTTTTCAACTTAGTTCTTAGTCCTTAGTTCTTAGTCCTGTTTAAGGGTAGATTTTTAGAGTAAAAAATGGTATAATAATAGGATTAAATAAACAAAAACCATGAACATCGACCCAAAACAACTAAGCAATCCAGGTGTGTTTGAATATGATAAAAAACGTAAAAACTGGTTGGAGCGTTTTAAAAAATCTGTAAAACGCGCCTTCTTTTTAAATGATGATGAAAAACGGAATTGGACAACGCTTGGCTATCTTTTGAGCAACAGGCAGTTGAAAGAAGCGGAACGGCTGATCATCAATCAAGATCTCGGCCGTCTCAAGTCCAGACAAAATATTGAAAAAAACAAAAAAAACCCAAATAAATAAAAATGTCTAAACCATCTTTACAACGACAGTCTGAATCTTTGGAAATGCCTGCCGGGGGAATCGAAAGCGGTATTGACGGCTTAAGAAAGGCAGCGGATGAAATGCCGAATATCGACGCTAATCTGCCCTACACTACAGCCATGGCAAACGTGGATGTAATGAATCCAATGTCCGAAGATGTGGAAGGGTTGACCTTTATGCAGGCTGAATTAATAAGTATTTTAGGAAAAGTTGCAAAAAAATACCCTAAAATGAGTCTTGCCAAAATCTCAGGCGGGAATCTTTCCAGTATTGTACGGAAAAGTCGTATAAAAATCTCATCTTCAGAATCCATCGCCCTAACCAAACTGGATGAGATCAAACGAAATCCAACTGGCCCACTGGCAAGCGAACTGGAAATGGTATGGCCTGAAATGGTCGAAAAGGCAGAAGAAGCGCGCCTGGGAACCGGTGAGACGATTCTTAAAAGATTTAAAGAAAGGCCAGTAGAGACACTAATAACCGGAGCGGCTATTGTAGGTGGGATTTATTTAGGCATAAAGCTTTTTAGCTGGCTAGTTGGTAAAGGAGCCAAAAAGGCAAAAGATAAAGTGGGTAAATTTTTCTCGACCGGTAATATTCTGGCTATGCTGGGATTGAGCGCTTTTGGTGCATTTCAGGGAAAAGACTGGCTAGCGGACATATTGGGTTTTACAGATGAAAAAGAAAAATTAAAAAAATGGATAGATAAACTGAAAAAAACAGCAGATCCGGAAGAACGTAAAAAACTATATAAAAAAATCGAAGAGCTGAGCAAAAAGCTAAAAAAGGTACCTGGAAAAGTGGTAAAAGTCGGTAAAAAAGGTATTGAATTTGAAAAACGCAGAAGAGAAGTAGGCCTGGATTGGGCTCTGGCTGAAAAACATCTGGGTAGAGAAATAACGCCGGAAGAACAAATACGTTACAAAAACCATTCAGAAGCGATAAAAAAACTAAATAATAATCTGGATGTAAAACCTGCTCTTTTTGCAATCATCGGTAATGAAAAATATGAAGATTATATCAAACACGCCCCCAACATCTTAAAGAGTCTTTTGCAGGGAGTACGACTTATTTTTGGTAAAACCAAACGCACCAAAGAGGCATTCAGTGCATTGGCTATTGATTACGGAGGAATGGACCTGGCTGATTTTTTAGACAGCGATCTGTTAAAAAACAAAGATGATTTTAAAGGTCTCACCATTATTGAGGTAATGGGAAAAATTGAGAAGGAACCGGACCAATATATTGACAAAGAAGCTGTGGCGGAAGCAAACAAGCAAAGTAAATATGAAAAAAAGTTCTGGGAGCAAACCGAAACTGTGGAAAAACTCCTGGCAGAAGGAAAAGAAATCGAGGATAGTCTGCTTATTGATTGGATGGCAAACGCAACTATTGCCGGTATAACAATGACTGCGAGCACCTTATGGAATGGAGGAATTTGGATCTGGAAAAACGGTGTACCAGTGATGAGAATATATGGAAAATGGATTTATGATGTAATAATAAATATAGCGGAAAAATTTGAAAATGAGGGATTAAAACCCGTCGGATACTTTATTCGTGCAGGTGCTTTTACAGCTGCCGTCGGTGCACCTATCGGGGCAGCTACAGGGCCTATCCGAACATTTATGAGAACAGGCATGCTGAACTATTCACTATGGAGAGGTGGAATAGGGGGAACGCTAAACGGACTTAGGAAGGGCTTTTTTTTACCGGGCCGGGTAGCGTGGGCACTAACAGTAAAAGGCCTGTACGGCAAAATATCTAGAGGGGTGGGACCGATACAGAACATTCAGGCTATTATGGATGAGCAACGATTTATACTGGAAGACTTAAGTTTAAGCCGAGTGGGTGGTAAATTGTTTGGTATGCGCACTTTAACGCAAAAAATTATTGCCGGAGAGGTGAAAATCACCGCACGCCTTATACGTCAGTTAGCCGCTTACCAGAACGAGTTAGATAAACATGTGAGTAAAATGACAAGATTATCCGAGACTAAAAAAGGGAAATTGGGTATTTTTAGTCAACGGAAAATTCGTTACAAAAGAATGAATAATGAGATAGATGCAATTTATAAGCTTGTTGCAGAGCAGGAAGAGGGTGGGAAATTAACAATGATCAGCAAAAATCGATGGATTGAAAAAATGGATGATCTGGCCGAAACCCTGAAATTAGACAAAGGAGCATTGGATAGTCTGAAAGCAATGAAGCCAGAAAATATTCGGCTTGGAATTATCCTTTCAAAAGCGGAAAAAACTAGTCATCCAATTAGAAATATCATAAGAAGCGGAAAATACAATAATACAGCACTTTTAAAATTACTGGAAAACAAAGCTGTACTGGATTCTTTGTCCCGTCACCGTTCGCTTATTAATGATCACCATATTCTAGCAAAGCTTGAAAAAATGAGTCCGGATATTGTGGCCACCATTGAAAAAAGGGCTAAAATATGGAAATCATTCAATCGGAATGAAATGTATATATTAGATGCATATCCTGATTTTGCCACACGTTATACTCAATTGATTGATAATATTAAAAATACTGGAAAAGGGAAAGGTATCCAATACCGTCTGCTTAGAAAAATTCTCAAGAACAGTAAAAGCAGACGAGCACAATTTGTTTATAATCATATCGATGACCTGGATGTACTTTTTGATGCGACAAATAAAAGTCATAGGACAGCCCTTAGTCAATTCCTGGAAATGAATGAGGGCATCTTTAAAAAAATGAAAAGAGCAGCCGGAAAGGGAAAAGGGAATCCTCTTACTGAACTGGCAGAATACTTTAAGGATTTTGGAAGAAATGAAAAAAATATTAAAAATCTTGCTAGCCGTTATCAAACAATTTTCGGAAAGATGACACGAAATCTAAGAAAGCCAAAAGGAGGCTGGCACGGAATCGGATTTTCCGAAACAGCCATCGAAGGACTGGCAAAAGAAAAAAACGCGGGTAAAATTGTAGAATTATTTGCTAAAAAAGGGCTAAAGATCGACCCAGGTGTGGCGGAACGGATTATTAACGCCCGTAATACCGATGACATTAAAGTGCTAATCGAAACGATATCAGGAGATAATGCAGCTGTAAGGGAAACCACATCGATTATCACACATTCGGATGATTTATTAAAAACTACCAAAACTAGCCTCGCAGAAGTCGGGAAAGAAGTTCAGAGCGCTAGAAAAAATTTAGAACATGCACAAAAAACCAATAAAGGAATTAATGAAGCCAGACAGATTTTGGATAAAACAGAGGAAGCGGAAAGACGGCTTAAAAATTTAATTAATAACCTTGAATCCCTTCAAACCACTAAAAAGGCTCTGGAAGGCGTTAAAGAAGGAAGTAAAGAAGCCTCTCACTTAGCAAGGCAACTAAAACGAGCAAAAGAAATATCAGAGGAAGCCTTGATGTCTGCCCTTAAGGCAACAGAGGAAATCGGACAGGCCAGCCGACTTGGAAAAGTATGGAGTAAGTTAAAATGGTTAGGAAAATGGGGAGGTCGTGCGGGTGCTGCATACGGAGTAGGTTATAGTGGCTATGAAGTAGTCACCAGTGTTCATGAAGCCTTTACTACCGACATTGAAGGACGAGCTTCGATAAAAGCTGCCAATGCAGCAATGTGGGCTGTTAACGGCACGGTAGATACTGCATTCGCTCTATCTTTATTCAGTAAAGGCGGACCTTGGATGACTAAGTGGGCTGGTCGCGTCTGGGCGCCAGTGGCCGCAGGGGTTTATATTGGCGATAAGATGCTTAAAACCATGGAAGAAGAAACCTTAACTGAAGGAGAATGGGCTCAAAAATATCAATATGACCAACTCATACATGAATGGTTCACAACCTACAAACATGTATCTGTGGGGGACGCCTATCTCACCCTTCTTGGCGTTGAAACGATTGATGAAAGCCTGGAAGCAAAAAAGAAGAACATGCATAAAATATTCCAAGTACTCATTGCAGAACAAAACGAAAATCTGGACGTCTTGGGAGCATTAGGAAAGCAAGAGTCCAGACATAAAATCGAAGAATTGATAGCTAAAAATTTCACCAAATACCATGAATATTATTTTCAGGAAGGGCTGATGGGCCAACTGCAAAACCACCGGGCAGCCCAGCGTTTTATCGTAGAAGCAGAAACATTCAATAAGATCATGCAGGAACGGGACAAGCTTAAACGACAAGGGGTGAAAGAATTCCGGATCGGCTCTTATAATCTAATGGAAGACCGCTACTATGTACGGGAAGGAAGCCCACAAGTAGATCGCTATTTTTCCCCACAGGATGTTGTCGCAGAATACCAAAAGCAAATAATGATACCGATTGAGAAAAACCCTACCCTAAAAGAAAACCTGGAAAATATGGAAACAGCCTATCTATTGCGTCTTTACATTCAGGCAGGAAAAATCCTGCAAGAATGGAAGAATGGAGAACGGGAAATGGACCGTGAAACGATACAGGAAATCAAAGGCAACATGAGTATGATTCGGGTCTATTTAACCGCTAAGAGAAAGGTGATCTTCAATATGGCTATACTTAAAAACCAGCAGTTTCTGCAGCCGCCAATGAGCTCTGAAGAACTATTCAGTTGCTTCAGAGATCTTAATGTAAAAAACGCACCACTCCATCAGGAATTTGTTGAGCAGAATTTTGACAAAAAGCCGGGCGTACGTGCACTTTACAGGCTGGCCGAATACTTTGGCTATACGGGGCTTCAGACAGAAGAAGCTCTTAGAATATTTTTTAGCGAAGAAAAAGCTAATTATCAAGGGGTTTACTGGGATGGTTCCCAGTGGTATGTGCAGGAGGCCGGCGATGAATTTGATGAAAACATGGGCACAGAATTGAATCATAAGACTGTGAGTAAAATGATTACTGAATTGTTCCAAAACCCTAATAACATTTTAGAGAGTCGTCATGAATCATGGTTTGTGCCATCAGAACACACCTTTAATTTCGGGCATCAGGTGCGGGCAATGGCAGAGATCCTGCAGGAAGGTTACAATGAAGGAACTGAACTTTATTCCAAAGGCGGAGCAAGAATGGGGGCAATGACACCTCAGTCATTTGAATTTAATGAACCGCAGGGAATAGAAAATTATGAAATGGAATACGGCAATGAAATCGGAAGGATTAAAGAGGAAACGAATTGGACTCAGCTGGATTACAATGTAATCGATCAAAATACAATCGAACTGACACGCCTCGATACAAATCAAAAAACCAAAATGACCAAATCAGGCGATAAATGGCAAATTGAAAACTGTGCCACTGGCCTGTCATTCGGCCAGGCAGTTGTTATGGGTAATTTGCTAAATTACACAAAAAAAATTACTACCGAAAATAAATGGAGGGGAGGGGAAGCACGACCATTCGAAATCGATGGTAAAGACATTGACTTTGACAAAGCAGGTACACCATTTGACACGACTTTTATTGATGGTGATCTAAGGGGTGGATGGCTCGATTTCATGGGAAAATTAGGAATAAACAAACAGGAACTTGTCGACATGCTGAACAACTGGTGGGAAAAAGAAAAGAAAGCTGTTACCACCTAATTTTTTAAGCTCGAAACTCTAAGTCCTAAACTCCAAGAAAACTCAAAGTGCAAAATCCAAAACTCAAAACTTTTAGTTTTAATACCTTCTTTGAACTTTGAGTTTAGAGTTTTGAGTTTATTTGGAGTTTAGAGTTTGGAACTTAGAGTTTAGAATTATTGTATCTCTTCCAGCTTCCGCCTTTTCCCATCCGACGTGAAATATTTTGCGTAAAGGTTTTTTACAAAACCGACAGTCGCGGTAAAAAGCGATGCAAGCACTTGTTTTAAACTGCGTATCCTTGAAATAGATTTGTTAAAGCCGTCCGAGCCACCACTTGTTAAGTTTCCTTCAAACTTCTTGGCTTTCTTCCGTTCCAGTTTTATCTGCACCTGAATAGCGGTGCGGATTTTTTTTACCATCACCTCTTCAGACGGAAAGTGGTAATCCTTTAAATTCGCCTGGATCTGCTGAGCCTGGTCATCATCGCTAATAGCTTTACCTGTTGGCATTTTCCCCTCCCCTTTTTCTCCTGCCTTTTTAGAAGCTTTTTCGCTAGGCTTTTCAACACCCCCCATTACTTCAGCGACATCTTCTCCTACACCAGACATTTTTTGTGAAACCGCCTCCCCTACTTCTACCTCTTTTTCTGCTTTTTTCTTTCCAATAAACGACTCCACCGACTCATGAGCAGATGGTTTTTTTTGTTCGGCCTCTGGGTTTTGGTTTTTATCGGGCATTAAATTTCGTTTTCAATCTTATAATTATATCAATTTTTACCAAAAATGGCAATGAAATACAGTTTTAAGTATTATATCATGCCACCTTCTTTCCCGTCTAATAAGTTTCGTTTATAATCATATTGTATGAAGCTTAAAATTAAAACACCGGCCATCATCTCAGCAAACGGCAAACTTATGCCCGTAAATTTGTATGACGAGATTGAAATTCAGAAAATCGACGAACGGAAGGTCCAAATTCTTAAAACAAGGGGTTATAAAATTCCGACAAATGACAAAAATCCGGTTTATCGGATAGCAACTGCTCTGCAGAAATTGCAACCGAATAAATTCGGTGCAAAAATCAGTATTCAAAAGAATATTCCGACCTTCAGCGGCTTAAGTTCGCAGATGAGCAATGCGGCCGGGGTGCTTATCGCACTTAATAAATTATGGAAATTTGATCTGCCGGAAAAGGAACTTATGAAAATCGCCAAACAAATCGATCCTAAGATGGCTGATATTCTGAAAACCTTTTTAAAACCAGTCAAAACCAGGCAAACAGTCGTCCTGATTCGCCCGAAACATATTGTAATTGATAAAAAATGGGCTGCAAAACATGATCCTTTCAGATTTTTCCCTGACCTGAAAGAAATTATCGGTGTTTTGGATAAAATGGGGGCTAAAAAAAGTGGTATGAGCGGTGGGGGCTCTACACTTTTTGGTTTATTTGACGAACCTGTTGATAAAAAAGGGTTCAAAAAAATCCTGAAGGAAAAAATGGACTTCATCTGGACGGGGAATTCTTGTAATAAAGGGGGCGAACTGATAAATTAAGTTCATGAGATTATTTTCGTCCACATTCATCAGCATTGTATTGGCTTTTTTAATGTTCCTTGGCTACCAAGGAAGTTCCGTTGAGGTAATTGAAGATCCAACGGTTCCGGATTTCACCTATACGATCAAAGGAGAAGGCCCTTCTAAAGAAAGAGTCCGGATTGAGATATTTGAAAATCTTGAATGTACGGATTGTATGGATCTTGTTAAAAACACTCTTCCTAAAATCAAAAACCTTGAGCGGGAAACAGGCAAAATCGACCTTCGGCTATACTTTGTGCCGGATATCAATAATGAACTTTGGTATAAGGCAGCTTTGAGCATTAAATGCGCGGCAGACCAGGATGGTTTTTGGGGAATGCATGAAAAAATCCATGACAACAAGGATGTTATGACCAAATATTCATTTGGAGGATTCGCAAAAGAGATAGGGATTAATGAAGATGCCTTTCGAGACTGTTTTTTGGAAAATGTGCATGAAAAAGCAATTGAAGATGACATAAAATATGCATCTGATAAAAACCTCTCCTTTATGCCGACTATTCTGATTAATGAATATAAAATGATCGGTAATCCGCCGTTTGAAAACATACAAAAAATCATTAATGACTTCCTGGAAGAGAAAGAAATAATATTTGATCTGCCTGATAAAAATACCGACCTCAGGCAAGAACTTGAAATACTGGAAGTTCCGACTGTTAACCCTTAACTCATTCTATTATGGATGACTGTCTTTTTTGTAAAATCATCAACAAAGAAATCCCATCAGAAATTATTTATGAAGATGATGACATTATAGCGTTTAGCGACATTAATCCTAAAGCCAAAACACATATACTGATTGTTCCGAAAAAACATATCGACACTATCAAGGATTTAAAAGAAGATGAAGCGGATGAAGTATTGGTCGGCAAAATGGTTCTTACTGCACGTAATATTGCCAAAGAAAAAAATCTGGATGGATACCAACTTTTGTTTAATGTCGGAGAATCCGCTGGTCAGATTATTTTCCATATTCATTTACATCTGACGTCCAATGGCTAACGGCAAACTTTATATCACCGCCACACCAATCGGTAACCTAGGCGATCTGACCTTTCGCGCCAAGAAAGTTTTGGAAAATTCGGATTTGATAGCATGTGAAGACACACGCCATTCCAAAATCCTGCTTAATCATTATGGCATCAAAAAACCACTGCTTTCCTTCCATAGTCATAGCGGACAGATGAAAGTCGATAAGATCATTCAGTACCTTAAGAATGGAGATGATGTTGCCTTGATCTCGGATGCGGGAACTCCCGGCATTTCAGATCCTGGTTACGTCCTAATACAGTCTGCACTGAAGAATGATATTGAAGTAGTGCCGATTCCAGGCGCCAGCGCAGTTATCGCGGCATTGTGTGCTTCCGGTTTGCCTACTGATAAATTTTTGTATTTAGGATTTTTGCCGATTAAAAAAGGCCGGCAGACTTTATTTAAAAAAATCGCGCAATCAGATCACACAGTCGTTTTCTACGAATCCCCTCACCGGCTTATTAAGACGCTGAAGCAATTAAAAGAATATTTAAAACCGGATGCCAAGATAACTATTGGAAAAGAGCTGACTAAAATCCATGAAACATTTTTCCGTGGAACGATCAGCGATATTGAAAAAAAACTTCCATCCGGAAAACCAAAAGGAGAATATGTGATTATGATTAGTTAAAGCGAAAATGCATCGAAGTACCGGTCTGGTATATATTCGATCGGTAGTTCGAAGACAGGTAAGAAATTCAATGGATCTGCCTGCTCACCATTATGCCAGACTTCAAAATGCAGATGCGGTCCTGTTGTCTGCCATCCTGCCCCTTTTGTTCCTGGAGTACCTCCGGAAAGACCAATAACATCACCTTCTTTAACAACGGTTCCGGGTTTGGCGATAATATCAGTTACATGGCCGTAAACTGTTATGAATTTATTTTTATGTGCTAGGATAATATAGCTGTATCCCCTGCCATTGTCTTTGGTCTGGAATACGTAACCATTTGCAGGCGCAATAATTTCCGTATACTGCCCGGCTCTTATATCAACAGCATTATGTATACCCCACTTTGTAGGATAAGTGGGATCATGGAAGTAAGACGTGATTGCCCTTGGCGGCACTGGCCACACAAAGGTATATTCACGGATATCACCTTCCTCATCGGCTTCTGATGCGCCATCCTCCTCTACTTCCAATTCGATTGCTTCAAGCTCTTCGACATTTTCGATGTCACCTGAAAGCGTTTCAACTTTTTCAAGCGATTCATCCAAAAGATCAAGCTTTTCTTCAATAAACTGGATGTTGTCTTGTAAATTCTGGATCGCAATCGCGGACTCTAACTGCTGTTGGATAGATTCTTCCAGTAATTGCTGATAACGCTCTTCTTCACCAAGTGTTTCTTCCAGTAATTCCTTTTTGGTATGACGGCCTTCCTCCAAAATACGCCGCTCCTGATTCAGGGATTCATAAAGTTCATCGAGTTTCTCGCGTTCGGTCTTAACCTTATCCCGCTTTTCTTCCAATTCGATCTTTTTGTCATTCAAATCATAAAAAACTTCACGACCTGTTTCTTCTAAAATTTTCAAATACTCCTGCCCAAGCAAATTTTCGCTGACGCTGTTATCTGCTAAAAGAAGTTTTAATGTACTGGAGCTTTCATCGTAATAATCAAAAAACTTTTCTTCCTCCTGATAAACCAGAACAATGTACTGGAGAACAATATTCCTCTGGATATTCAGCTCAGCTTCGCTTTGCTTTAAATCCCACATCAAATCGCGCAGTGAAATCTGCTTCTGGGCAATTTGGAGTTCAGTATTTTTGATTTTATTTTTTGTTTCAACCAATTGATGATTCAAAAGATTGATATGGTCTTTTAATGTTTCGATTTTTTGATGAAATGGTTCTAATTTTTTTTCAAGATCATCGATTTCTTCCTCCAACTTGGTAAAATTTTCTTTCTCAGTTTGCAGGTTGGATTGTATTCCTTGAAGCCGACGTTCGGTATACGCCTTTTTTCCGCCCCAATTCAGCATAATGCTTTCTTTGTATGCCTCATAAGCATCTTCTTCGGTAACTGTCTCCTCAGCCAGTTCAACTGGTAACTCCAGTTCATCAGCTGAAGCTGAATCAATAAAATTTCCGGATGAATCAAGAACGCCTTCATCCGTCACTTCATATAGATTGTCTGAATAATCAATTGTGCGCTCCATATCTTCAGACGGAGCAGCTTCCTCAAAGTCAGCGGAAAACGGAAAAATCTCAGGGTCATCTGTTTCAGCTCCCCATGAAATAACCTGCCCAAAAGCACTGCCTGTAAACAAAAAATTTAAAATTAGCAGTAAAATTGCAGCCTTCCGGTGTTTTTTGAAAAAATTCTCTCTCATTAGGGTTCGAATATATCTATATATTATACCAAATTTTCGCCTTTTTCTCAAGAGGTAAGGGATAATTCCGCCCAATAGCCAATATATTGTCATTCTGAACTCGTTTCAGAATCTCCCGATTACAACACATGGTTATTAAGGAGATCCTGAACTAAATTCAGGATGACAAAGTATCGGAATTACTTACAATGGTTATTCTGAGGAATCTTCTTCCATAAAACACCTTTAGTCGTTACAATAATAGCCACTTAACCAAACGCCAATGATTGGATATATAAACGGTTTAATCATCGACAAAGAAGAAAAACGGCTTTTGGTGCTGGCGCAGAGCATTGGGTATAACATCTTCACACCCACAGAATGCATTGCTAACTCCAAACTTGACCAAAAGGTTCAGCTCTACATCCACACCTCCGTTCGGGAAGACGATATTTCCCTTTATGGATTTGTAAGAAAAGAAGAATTACAATTTTTCGAACAGCTGATCAGCGTATCCGGTATCGGCCCTAAAATGGCTTTGGATATTTTGTCGACTCCGATTCACATAACTCAACAGGCAATTTTAAATAGTGATAGCTGTCTTTTAACAAAAATCAAAGGATTGGGTAAAAAAACAGCTGAGCGGCTGATTTTGGAATTAAAAAATAAGGTCATTCCAATAAATATCGAAAAAGGTGAAGTGATATCTGCATACAATGAAGAAGCGATTGAAGCACTTGTCGGGCTTGGGTATGAAAAATTCCAGGTCATAAAAGCGCTTTCCGGTATGCCTGCCGAAGTAACGGAGACTGAAGACGTTATTAAACACTTCCTGAAACAAGCCTAATCGCAAATGAAAGATTGACTAATGTTTTTGTTATACCCGCTCATCCCATTGATATAGCCGTAATGCCGACAAACTTGAAAACTTTTTTAGGTATATTTGATTAATTGAAAAATAGTTTTCAAGTTTTCAAATTTTTATTTAAATATCTCTGAAAGTTAGGGTATAATTAATCGTGGTTAAAAATATCTCAAAAAACAAATATGC
>SDBT01002949.1_pt1 | contig 29659 bp, 23 predicted proteins | sample 2277101 | NCBI WGS metagenome assembly SDBT01 (sample SAMN10404973, study PRJNA504765) | marine sediment metagenome | isolation source: marine sediment core GS10_PC15, 103 cmbsf | place: Arctic Ocean: Southern Knipovich Ridge | collected 2010
GCAATGATGCGGGAGAAGCAGATTAAAAGAATGAAATCTGCTCGATGGATCAGAGAGAACCTGCTCAACTGGTAGAGCGAGTCCCGGCGCGCCGGGATTAACCGCTAGGTTGTAGGTTCGAGTTCTACTCGGGGAGGTGTGAACCGCGTTGGGTTCACACCCTGAATCCCACGTGGTTCAGGGTACTTTCTAGAAGAGAGATTAATAGTTGCAAATGTACTACGTCTATGTCCTATTAAGTCTGAAAGATAAGAAATTCTATATCGGTTTCACAAATGACTTAAAAAGAAGGATTAAGGAACACAATTCAAGGAAAAATGTCAGCACAAAATCAAGACTGCCGTTAAGACTAATTTATTATGAAGCTCACTTGTCTAAAGCTGATGCAAAAAGAAGAGAGCGATATTTTAAGACAACAAAAGGCAAATCCACTCTGAGACAAATCTTGAGAGATTCACTGAAAACTTTTTAGGGCAAGGCCCGGAGCCCTACTCAGCCAGTTTTAGGGCTTAGCTTATCCGCAATTTGGTCAGTTTAAATCTCAGGCTGTTACATCTTGGGCCGACGCAATTCATATTGGTCCAATTCGCTCCGTGAAATGCCATAGAGTTTACAAACCTTATCGTCGATCGAAGATAGGAGATTGGCACGATCTGTTCCGTTGAGCGTTTCATTTGACAGCCTGGCAGATTGCAGGACAAGGAACATGGATAACTCTCTAATCAAGGTTGGTACATAATTCGGGGTCAGATCACCCGTATTCTGAACTGATTTGAAATTTGGATGTATTTATTGTAAGTGATTATTAACCATTAGAGTACACAGTTACAACAACCTATAGAGTTCTCTATGTCCAAGGCTTTGAACGTATCAGTTTCTTCCATGCATAAGCCGATTTGCAGTTTGGGTTGTAGTTTTCTTATGGTATCAATGAGGTGTCGATAGACTTCGATTCTTGCCTTTATAGGAAAGCGGATTCGGCCATCTTTGGATTTGTCTTTTTCAAGCATTCTCGAAATGGGATTCTCCCTGCCTAATTTTCGTTCAGTAAGTTGTAAAGCGCCGGAATAACTGCAGATTTGCCCCAGTGTTATGCGGTCAAGCGGCACTGATTCCAAGAGATTTTCCAAAAAACGAACATATATATTTTGCCAGCCTTCAACAATAGGAATAATCGGCATGATAACAGCACGTAACGGATAGCCTGCATCCGCACATTTTTGCATTGCAGCAATACGTTCCGGAATCGAAGGCACATTTGATTCAAACATTTCTGAAATCTCAAGCGGATTCAGACTCCAGGAAAGTATCGTATGTCCATTGTGTTGCAGGTCGAGCAGATTCTCAATGTCGCCACACTTGGTAAGCAACATCAGCTTGGCATACTTTTGCCTTGCGAAAAATGGAACCATAATCCTGCTATAACCAGTTAAGCTATCTAATGCCAATCCATCCTGAAGTTTGCCTAAATAGAAGGCCGTTGGTTCGGATAGCTTGGATGCAATGCGGGCAATCTGATCAAGAATTTCGTCGATATTCACAAATATTTTTACTGTGGGTGAGAATTTTACACCGGGCGTGCCTGCCAGATAACAGTATTGGCAATCGTAGGGACAAAAGCCATAGGGAGAAAAATGCCAGTAATTTGGACAAGTGTTGCCATCTTCATTGCTGAATCTAAGGGCACTTTTATGTACGCCGAATAACAATGTCTTTTTGCCTTTGTAATGAAGTTCCAAAAGCTCCGAACTGCCAAGTTCAAAACGATTGTGAGAGATGTCAAGTCTTTCAATAACCTGAGCCTGGGGATATAGATTGCAAATTGACCGTACGAAATCCCGCAACTGCGCGGTTTGACAGCTACCTTTTGTTAGTACAATTGTGTCAGGGTTAAAATGAGGAGCCCGTTTTGGCGGATAGTTCAAATGTGGGTTATTTGTTGAAAAAAGGCCGGTCATAGTTGAATTCTTATGTTCTAAGCTTGTATTGTCAAGGCAAGAATAGCTTTATTACTTTCTCACTTTTATGTTGTTAGCCATACATCACCATTTCGGGTAAGTATTATACTCGATAATCCCGCAAATTTCAAGAAATTTCTGCCGTTTTTTTTGGGGGTAAGATTAGTAAGTCTCAGCTATATTATGTTGATGGTTCATCAATCATTTGAGAACCTGAGTGACTCTGACTCTGGAAACCCCGAGGTATCTGGCTAAGTCAACTTTAGTTTCGATGCCTGTAGTGCCGATTAGGGCCTGCCATTCTACTGTCCACTGAATCGCCGAAGAATTGCTATCCCGGCCAAATCACAACTTGGTACCACGGATTAAGGAGTTCATGAACTCATCCTGCCGCAATAAAGTTACATCACTGAAACCAGCGTCGGCAAGGTCTGATCGATACTCTTGGAATGTATATGTCCCCCCGCCCTCAGTTGCAACTAACATGTTGACTGCAAACATCGCCCCTCCTTCGGGTTTTGTCCGCGTCGGGTCCATCACCACGTCACGCAAAACAACGACACCACCTTTGTCTAATGCCGCATAAATCCTGGCAAATAATTGCCGGTTCTGCTGGCGCGAGTTCTGGTGGGCGATTGCGCCAAGCCAGGCGAAATCCGCCCCTGCCGGCAGGTCGTCAGTGTAAAAGTCCCCTTCCACAAATGTAACCCGCTCGGCTAATCCTGCCTCTTCAATACGCTGCCTGGCCATCGGAATCACTTCCGGCAGGTCGAATATAGTTGCGCGGGCCTTGAGGGCCGCTCGAAGAAAAGCAATTGTCCAGGTGCCGGATGCGCCGCCGATGTCGAGCAGATGTCTAAATTGCAATGGGCCTAACTCGCCAATGACTTGAACTGCCACCGGCTCCGAAAAGTTGTGCATGGCCCCAATGAAGGCGGCCTGGTCGGCGCTTTCGCCGCGCAGACTCGGCTGACGCTCGGCCGGTCTTCCGCTCTTTACAACCTGAGGGAGCTGCACCCACCAGCGAACGCAATTAGCCTGATGTCGAACCATGCCCAGAACGTTGCCTTCCGCCCTTTCCGTGAGCAATTCAGTAACTTCCGGCCCCACATTGTATTTTTCATCCTCCTTGGTCAAAAGCTCCATCGCCGCCAGTGCATCCAAAAGAATTACCGTTGCTCGTTCATCTGCGCCCAGTTTGGCCGCAACAGCTTGCGAGGTCGCCGGTGCCCCATCGAGTATGGAAAAAATGTCCAACTCCGCCGCCGCAAAGATCATACACGCACCACGGTAACCACTCGTGGCATCCATAATTCTTTCTACTGTCCATTTTCCTGCCATCTTCGCACCTCTGGCATAATTCCTCATTTCAATACCTTTACCTCGACGGACTTATTTATCACAATACTGCGACAAGACAATTACCTCAACCAATTTTTACGCACGGCCTCAGCAGTATCCGTAAATAAGCGTATCTCAGTTGGCAAAGTGGCAAGAGGCTGATTAAGCGACGTCGACGAGGCCGAGCTTGTCGCCGAATTTTTCTATCAATGCATGGCGGATGTTGTGGTGCTCGGTCTGGGTGAGCATCGGGTCCGAGTTTGCAAGCTTGAAGGCGTTCTTTCTGGCGAGTGTGAGCAGGTCGAAGTCGGCTACGATGTTTGCTATTTTGAGGTCGGGCAGGCCGTGCTGGCGGGCACTGAACAGCTCCCCCGGACCGCGAATTTTCAGGTCGTGTTCGGCAATCGCAAATCCATCGTTGGTTCTGGTCATAATGTCGAGTCTGCTTTTTGTGGTCTCGTTCTCGGTTTCGGCAAAGAGAAGGCAGTAGGAGTTGTCTTGCCCCCGACCGATGCGTCCTCTCAACTGATGCAGTTGCGCCAGGCCGAACCTGTCGGCACCTTCGATGACCATTATCGTGGCGTTGGGTATATCGAGACCGACCTCTATCACAATTGTCGAGACCAGGACATCAATTTGACCTTTGCGAAAACGGCTCATAATGTCCTGTTTTTTGTCGGATTTCATCTGGCCGTGTAAAAGCTCCACATTGAATTCGCTGAACTCGGCGGTCAGGATTTTGTGCTCCACTGTCGCAGCCTTCAGATCGCTGTCCTGTTGAATATTGTCAATACGAGGGTAAACGAAGTAAGCCTGTTTCCTGGCTTGAAGGCGCAGGCGGATAAAGCCGTAGGCTTTTGCCCTGTCGTGAGGGGCGACCCATCGTGTAACAACCTTTCCCCGGCCGGGCGGGCAGTGTTTGATGACGGAAACGTCAAGGTCGCCGAAGGCGGTCATGGCAAGGGTCCTTGGAATGGGTGTGGCGGTCATTACGAGGCGGTGAGGGGTCTTGTCTTTGATGAGTTTTGCTCGCTGGTGGACGCCGAACTTGTGTTGTTCATCAATTATGACTATTCCAGGGTTGGCGAAGTCGATGTCGGCTTGAATCAGCGCCACGGTGCCGACTACTATATCAATTTGGCCGCTGGTTATTTGGGCGAGTGTGTTCTTTCGCTTCTTTCCTGTCAGGCCGCCCGTTATAACAAGCCTCCTGACGTCGCTGCCCCTGAGGTATCTTTCCATGCTCAGAAAATGCTGGTCGGCCAAGATTTCCGTCGGTGCCATGATGACCGCCTGTGTTTTGTTGGCGACCGCCACCAGGGCGGCGTATAAAGCGACCACCGTCTTCCCCGAGCCGACGTCTCCCTGCAGCAGGCGGTTCATGGGCGTTGATTTTGACATGTCAGCCACAATTTCTGCGATAACATTGTTTTGGTCTTCGGTGAGGAGGAATGGGAAGCGTTTTCTGATTCGGCTGTCGATTTTGTCGGTGCGTTTCATCGCCGGTGCCGGCGAGAAATGCTGAATCTTGTAACGTTTCAGGGCCAAACCCAATTGCATCAAAAACAGTTCATCATATTTGAGCCTGCGTTTAGCCTGCGTTAGTTTGTCGGGGTCAGGTGGTGAGTGTATCCACTTGAAGGCCTCGGTGCGTGTGATTAGCTTTGTCTTGGCGCGGAATTTATCATCGTAGAACTCGCCCGCGGTGGCGGCAAGATCATCGAGTATCGGGCTAATGATTCTTTTGATCTGTCTGTTAGCTAATTTTGCCGAGGCAGGGTAAACGGGTCCGGCCAGGGACTGGGGGTCGGCTGCGGTAACGCCATCAAGGATGACAAATTTCGGATTGGTAAACTGCAACTGGTGCTTGTAAAGTGTGGGCTTGCCCGAAACTACTATGACTTTGCCCGGAGCGAGTTTGTTTTTAAGATACGCGCCGTGAAACCATATAATTTGACATACGCCTGTGTCATCGGCCAGTACCGCCTTGAACACCGGCTGCCGGCCAAACGGTCGAAAATCCGTCTGCTCTATCACAGCGGCCACGGTTGCATCCTCATTTGGCCGAAGGTCGCGAATCTTGACCGGCTCAGGGATAAAGACCCAGTCGCGCGGGAAGTATTCGAGCAGGTCTGCTAAGGTTTTCACACCGAGAGCCTCAAAGGCCTTGGCCCTTGCAGGCCCAACGCCTTTGACATACTGCACGGGCATTGTCAAATCAAGTTTGTTACTTTTCGCCGAATGCATGTTTGCCTATTAGTTTCACGAATCGGCAGCCGCAAACAAAATTAGATTGCAACCGGCCTTTCGTTTTCTTACACACTACCAAATCCTGAGTGAATTCGCCACCGACCGGGGCAACGATGAGCCCGTCTTCACGAAGTTGCTCTATGAGTGGTTCGGGGATATGAGGCACGGCAGCGGTGATGATAATTCTGTCGAACTCTTTAGGCTCGCACCAGCCACAGCTACCGTCGCCGACATAGTATTGGACATTGTCAATATCGAGCCTTCCCAAGACCGCCTGGGCGGATTCGGAGAGCTGGTTGTACCTTTCGATGGTATATACTTTTTTTGCGAGTTTAGCTAAGATGGCCGCCTGGTATCCGCTGCCGGTGCCCAACTCGAGTACTTCGCACCGGCGATTGAGACTGAGACACTGGGTCATAAGGGCCACGATATAAGGCTGGCTGATTGTCTGACCCAGGCCGACGGGTAAGGGCCGGTCCGCATAAGCCTCTGATTCGTATTTGGGGGGCACGAAATACTCCCTTGGCAGTTCGCTCATTACTTCCAGCACGGCCCGGTCGGTGATGTCTCTGCCAGCTAAGTGAATGCGGACCATGGTATCCCTGTCAATCGCGAATCTGTCTTTTTCCTCGAAGCTCACCATGCGTATAATAATCACTTTGCTGCCGGTATTTTGCAACTTAAATATATTGCCAAAAAGCAGCCGGGAACCTTTTACAAAAGGTTCCTGACCCCTTATCATATTAAAACTACATGAAGGAACTTACAAAAAAGCTGATAGAAGCCGACAAACAGTATGTCTGGCATCCATTTACGCAGATGGCGGATTGGCTGACCTGTGAGCCGGTGATAATCGAGGGCGGCGAGGGCTTCTTTCTGATCGATACCGAGGGCAAAAAGTATATCGATGGGGTAAGCTCACTGTGGTGCAACGTGCACGGCCACCGTGTGAAAAAAATCGACGATGCTATTCGTGCTCAACTCGATAAGGTCGGCCACAGCACTTTGTTGGGTCTGGGCCAGACGAAGTCAATCGAATTAGCTGAAAAGCTCGTCCGGATTACCCCGCCCAATTTGCTGAAAGTATTTTACTCCGACTCCGGCGCAATCAGCGTCGAGATAGCGATTAAGATGGCGTATCAGTTCTGGCACAACACCGGCCGAAAGAAACGAACAAAATTTATCGCCCTGGAAAACTCATACCACGGCGACACAATCGGTGCAGTCAGCGTTGGCGGAATCAGTTTGTTTCACGGGATATTCAAGCCTTTACTCTTTGAGACGTTTTTTGTTCCCTGTCCGCATCCATACAGATTTCAAGGCACACCCCGAGCTTGTACAGACAATAGTGTCGAGAGGATAGAGGACTTGTTGAAAGAACATGCCGGCGAGATCGCCGCTGTCATTGTTGAGCCGCTGGTTCAGGGGGCCGGGGGAATGATTGTTCATCCGGAAGGCTTCCTGAAAAAGGTACGTGAGCTTACAACTGAACGCGATGTTTTATTGATTGTTGATGAGGTGGCGACCGGTTTCGGCAGGACGGGTAAGATGTTTGCCTGTGAGCATGAAGACGTGCAGCCTGACATAATGTGTCTCGGCAAGGGGATAACCGGCGGGTATCTTCCGTTGGCGGCAACGTTGACTACACAAAGGATTTTCGATGCCTTTCTTGGCGACATAAGTGAGCACAAGACCTTTTACCACGGCCATACCTATACCGGCAATGCTTTGGGATGTGCTGCCGCGTTAGCATCTCTGGAGCTTTTCGCCGAAAACAAAATCCTTGAATCGCAGCCGGGAAAAATTTCTCTGATAGATGAAGTTTTTGAAGAATTAGCGGGACTTGATTATGTCGGTGATGTCCGGCACCGGGGCCTGATGGGAGGAATAGAGCTTGTGCAGGATAAGGCCACGAAAGAACCCTTTCCAATTGAAAAGCAAATTGGAGCCAAGCTTTGCGGGGCAATGAGACCTAAGGGAGTGATGATGCGGCCTTTGGGCGATGTGATAGTTGTGGTGCCGCCGATAGCGATTGATATAGAGCTGCTTGAGAAACTGCTGCGTATTATCAAAGATTCGATTGAAAATGATTTGCCGGCGATTTTGAAGGAGGTCTAAATGCCGCTGGAATTGAATTTACCACAGGCCAATGGACTTTTCATTACAGGCACCGATACGGGCGTTGGCAAAACGCTTGTAGCCGGTGGAATAGCTAAGATACTTAATCAGACCGGCTATACCGTCGGCGTATTTAAGCCAGTAGCAACTGGTTGTAAGCACCATCACGAAGGTCTGGTTAGCACAGATGCTGAGTTCTTACGGTATTGGTCGAACTGCGATTTTGAGCTTTCGGTAGTCAACCCGGTAGGATTTGTTACGCCAGCCGCTCCCGTTGTGTGCCAGGAGTTTGAGAGGCGCCATGTCGATTTTGCTGCAATCCAGAAAGTATACGAAAGTATTTGCAAGGTGAGCGACTTTGTAATCGTCGAAGGCATCGGCGGCATTCGCGTTCCCATTTCAGGTGATGTAGATGTGCTTGAATTGGCCAGGGCCTTTGGCCTGCCTGTTGTGATAGTTGCCCGCCCTTACCTTGGCACGATAAACCATACACTGCTAACGGTTGATGCCGTGCGGGGTGCAGGTCTTGATGTGGCCGGTGTGGTAATCAGCGGCTACGAAGCGGCTTCTGCCACCTTTGCAGAGGAAACGGCAGCCGATGTGATAGCCGAGTACGGCGATGTGGGAATACTTGCAATAGTTCCGCACGATGAAGATTCCGATGTCGAGAACTGTCAGTTAGGCGACCTTACCGTCGAAGCCCTCACCGACTGCGACTGGGCCGCTTTGGCCCAACGATAGCTGCTGGTATCCTCTGGTTTTCGACTGAAAAGACATGAAAAAGGCCGGTCGATGGGACCGGCCTTTTGATACTACTACCTTTGATTACTCTGTCAGATTCCGTAGAACCCGCCGATGATTTCCCAGCGTTCTGGCTGGCCGTGGACCTGCCTTACATAAGAATGTTCCGGTTCCCATATAAATATCTGACTGTCTTCTTCAATCTCGATCTTGCAGGGAACTTTCAAGGCTCTCATCACGGGTACTTTCGTAGGCTCTCCGATTGAGATAATTCGGATGAAGCGGGTATCACCATACGTTCGCTCGATTCTTTCAGCGGGGGTACCTGAAAACATTCTGCCAGCTTCGGCGTAGTTGCGTTCAATTAGGGCCTCGAGGAACCGGCGGACTACTTCGACGGCAATTTCATTATCAGTGAGGTCGCCCTGAAGCAGACCGACTTCCTGGGTTGTTTGGTCCATTCGCATTGCATCGTCAGGAATGCCTTCGAGCACGAACATCTTCTCATCGATTGGCTGATTATAGTCATAGTACTCGATTGTGACCTGCCTGTTGTATTCGCCGTCTTCGGCCTTGTAAAGCTCTACTGCGTTGACAAGCCTTGTGGCCTGGTCAACGAAGAGGACCATGCGCTGGAAAGGTGCATCGTCTTCTTGTATAGAAGTTGCGGTTACCACAATCGGCTCTGACTTGTCGGAAGGTTCAACTATCTCTACTTCAACTTTGCCTTGTTCCTGTTTGGTCTGCAAGCGTTCGACGGCAAGCTTGGGATCAAGTTGCTCGATTTGTTTTAATGTCTGAGCCGCAAATTCCTCATCTTTGAGAGTGGCCAGAATATTTTTCTTCTTAATCCATAGTTGCATTTTGTTGTCTTTCCAGACGATGACCGTTTGGCCATCGTCAGGTTCCATCCATTCAGGCTTGTTGAATCGCATATTCTTGAGCTGGCCCCTCGCATCGAACTGGACCCAGAACTCCATCGGTTCGTCGTGCGCTTCAACAAAGCTTTTAAAATGAAGGAAACGGACGGTATGGCTTGCCTGGATTGTCTGCTCAATCGCATAGGCGGTTGGCACGGACTCCTCTAAAAAGGTTATGCCAAGGACGGCGATAAAGATCACCGCTGCTGCGGTGGCAAGTTTTGTTATTCTACTTTTCATGATTATTCTCCATAAGTTAAATTGTCTGTCAATTTTTCGGATTTCTTTTAGCTTGAAGTGTTGGCTTCGGACAATTTGGTCAAAGACGGCATTCTCAAGGTCGGTTTCGGCGAAGGTTTGGCCGTTTTGAATCAAGCGCTTGCGGAGGTCTGTCATCCGGGCAGCTTCGGCGCGGCAGGCGGGACAATCGGCAAGGTGTGATTCGATGGCGCGGGCATGCTGGTCTTCGAGGAGTTCTTCGATGTATTCGATTAAATGTTCTTTACATTCTTGACAGTTCATTTTTGCACCTCACAATCTTGCCGGCTTTGTTGCGGCTTCAGTAGTTCGCGCAGCGTTGCGTACGCCCGTGACAGGGTTTTGGTGACCGTGCCCAAGGGCATGTCGAGTTGGCGCCCAATTTCAGCACACGAAAGGCCGCTGTAATATCGAAGCAAAATCAACTCACGATGAGAGTCGGGCAGCATTCCTATCGTCCGGGCCAGCGGGTAGTCGTGCTTTGGCCCAGCAGCAGGCTTATTCTCAGCGAGCGACCTGGCTATCTGACTTTGGCGCTGCCTGCTTCTTTGCTGTTCTTTGATGACGCGGCCTGCAATGCCGAGGAGCCAGGGGAAGAACGACTTTTGCTTCTTTAGTTTTGAAAGATTGAAGTAGGCCCGCACAAGGGTCTCCTGGGCGGCGTCTTCGGCCTTTTCCTTGTCGTGCAATTGCCCGGCAAGATACGCCAGCAAGGCGGTCTGATAGCGGCGAACAAGATAGCGAAAATCATCGGGGTGGCCATCCAGGCAACGGGCAATATAATGTATGTCAGTATCAGCCATAAGCACCTCAAAAACGTACAAAGATTCGAATCTTCACTATATAGTGCAGAATAGGCCGATTTTGCGACAGAAAAAAGATTTAAAAAATGAAGAGTCTTATGTTTTTTGGGCAATAAAAAAGCCGAGTATATCTGCTCGGCTGGTGAATCACTGTTCTATAGCAGACTATTGTTGATCGGACTCTATTTGTCTGGATTGTCCATAGATACCTCCGATGACACAAGTTTTTTCGCCGTCAATCTCACGAAATCTTGGATATGTCTTAATCTCAAGAATCTTGCCATCGGCATACCTGACAATACAAGGTGTTACCGGTTCGCCACATCCCTTTTGCCAATAGGCTTGGCCGACTTCTAAAAGTTCCACCGGGGGATTATTTCTCTTCATTTCGCTCCACTCTTGCGCTGAACGGATTGGACGAAGTTTTTCAACTCTGGGCCAGTCTTCGTTGATTAAAGCGAGCCAATATTCCTCAGCTACCAGGACACTTGCTTCCTTCTCGGTTAAGTTATCTACCGGGATACCGGCATAGGGATTATCCAACATTGCTTCTATATCAGAGAGGTTAATGACCTCTGCATCGTCCGGAATTTGAAATTCGAATAATCCTTGAGGTATAGGCTCGTTGTAAGTAATTTTTTCAGTTCTTTTGAGATCGGTTTTTTGAGGCCCAAAGGTTTCCAGGCTAAGAGGCAATTTGGTTTCGGGATCTATAGTTAATTTAGTAAGCTGGTCTCCGCCCTGGACCAGCAACACAAGAACGTCGCTACCTGTTTGCGGGTCCTTTCCAGGGTAAACTTCCATTCTCTGATCTTCATCAAGGTTTTCCGCAATGCTTTCGAATATTCTATCGAATTCAAAACCGGTCTCAATTAATTGCCGTTCAAAAACCTTTACGACATTCTCAGTTTTGTTATACTGATACGAGATTTCGGGTGTTGAGATAACGACAAACTCAAAGGTGCGACCATCATAGATAAAAGGGCACTTAAGGTAAGAGTAGTCTGCCTTCCCCGTTTCCGGATTGATTTTCATCCACAGGTTCACCAGTTCGTTATCCCAACCCCTGCCAACAATGTGGACTGATGTTATGTGTCTCAGGGCATCAATGGTTTGTTCCACGGCGTAAGCCGGTGTTGCTGATTTGTCTAAAAAGGTTATACCGAGGACGGCGATTAGTATCACCGCTGCTGCGGTTGCAAGTTTTGTCATTGGGTTTTTCATAATTATTCTCCAAATATTCAGCTGATGAACAGCCGATTGTTCGTTCTTGGATTTTTCCTGTGCCGCCAAAGCATCGTTGAGAGTCTTATCATGCGTTTGGACACGAGGAGTCACATTAATCTTCTTTATCAACCTTTCTATTCTTTCTTCTGACGTCATTTCACACCTCACCGTCTAGTAGCGTACGCAGTTTATCCAATCCGTAGCGGTACCTGCTCTGGACCGTATTGATTGAAACGTTTTGCGATTTGGCTATCTGCCTGAACTTCATACCGCCTCGCAGATGCAGGATTATTACTTCTCGCTGCTCATAAGGAAGTTGCGCTATCGCACCACTCAAAAGTTGCAATTCTTCGCTGCAAACTGCCGATGACTCCGGCCCTTTAGCATTCGAGCTTATTGGCGTCGATTCATCCAACGCATTCGGCTGTCGCTGCCTCGTTCGGATACTGTCGCGTGCGAGATTGGCTACGCAGGTCGCCAGATAGCCCTTGAGGCTTCCTGCGAGCTTAAGCCTGTCGGCCGATTGCGCAAACGATACGAAAAAATCATGCACGATATCTTCTGCGCTATTTACATCATTCAAAAGAGCGGTTGCCAACGTCAGCAAATAGCCTTCGTACTTCTCGTAGATGCGGGCCAAAGCCCGGCGGCTGCCGTGCTTAAATCTCAATATGAGCAGTTTATCCTCAATCATCTATTTGTCGCTCAAGCGATTTGGGAATAATCATTCCTCAATAATATCACGTTTGAGCCGGCTGTTTTAGTCTAAACAAGACAGATTTTTCCCACCGGCTGTGAAGTTGTCAGTCAGAAAATGCGGTTTTTAGCCCCTACACCGGCCAGACGCAGTCTGTATATCTATGCCGCCCCTGCGGTGGGAACTGTTAATTGCGAAATCCGTCAAAGCGAGGGCAAAAAGCCGCCTGCCGTCCGGATGTGTTAAGGGGGAGGAGCGGCAGGCGATCCCTTTCGTTTAGAAAGGTGTTGACAATGTTTAGATACGCATTTTAGCACAACGACATCGCCAGGTCAAGCGAAAAACAGACTGCTCAAATGGCCGGGCCTGATTAGAGATATATTCGGCGGTTGACAAACCGCTGCCGGTGCCAATAATGAGCCGGGAAAGGCAAATCTGAGGGCAAACGCCAAGTCGTTTGCGGGTTTTTTTAGTATGTTGAGTAAATGTTCATTATGCTAAAGGCGGTGATATTTGATTTTGACGGCGTAATAGCGGACTCTGAACCGCTGCACTACAGGGCATTCAAAGAGACAGTCAGCCGGTACGGTATCGATCTGCCCAAAGAGCGCTATTATGGCGAGTATCTCGGCTATACGGACATCGAGTGCACCCAGGCGATCTCGGTGGATTTCGATCTGGGGCTTGATAAGGCGGGCATCGACCAACTAATGCAAGAGAAAACGGAGCTATTTGACAGGCTGGTGCAAGGCAAAAGCACGATTATTGATGGGGTCTGCGAGTTTGTGGATAGGATTAAGCGAGAGGGCGTTCGCCTGGCCGTGTGTTCCGGTGCGCTGCTCGGGGATATTGAACTTATGCTGGCCGGGACTGATTTGGCAGATTCGTTTGAAATAGTGGTGGCAGCCGACCACGTTCAGAAAGGCAAACCGGACCCTGAAGGATTCTTGCTGGTGCTGCAGCGGCTAAATGAAACGGGATCGGAGCAGATTCTGCCAAGCGATTGTGTGGTTATTGAAGACTCACGGTGGGGGCTTGAGGCGGCGGCAGCAGCCGGGATGCACACCATTGCCGTGGCCAACACATACCCGGCTGAGCAGTTGAAAGGACTGGCACAGAAGATTGTTGACCGATTAGATAAACTGACGATGAGCGATTTGCAGAGTATGTGTGCCGGCTGAGAGGTGTCTTATTGTACCAAGTGTCCGATGCTACTTGAAACGGCGTTTTTAGGTGCTGTAAAAGCGTTTTTGTAGGGGTTGACTTGACGTTTTGCCGAATCCGGCTATACTTTAATGACCACTCCCTTACCGCCAGTTAGCCGACTAATGGTTCGGCAAGAGGAGCATTGGAGTATCGGCTCGTCTGCGTGAGGGGTGTCGTGGTTTCATGGAGGAGTGGGGTGGGTCAGGTTTAATGGGGTACTTAGAGGACATGGAGTGGATGTGTCGCTAAAGTTCGACAACAGCATAATCAGCCAAATACAACAGGCTACGGATATAGCAGATGTAGTATCAGAGCACTTGAGCCTTGCAAAAAAGGGCAAGGAGTGGGTGGGGCTGTGTCCGTTCCATGCCGACCATAAGCCGAGTCTGAACGTCAATCCTGTAAAGCAGATATTCAAGTGCTTCGCCTGCGGGGCTGGGGGCGATGTGTTCAAGTTCGTGCAACTTAGGGAGAATGTGGGCTTCGCCGACGCCGTTGAGCGGCTGGCGCAGCGGGCCGGGATCAAACTGGAGCCGTTAAGGCAAAGACGAAAAAGGAGTGATAAAGATGATGCCGACCCAAAGCATGTGGCTCAGGTCAATACGTGGGCGCAAAAGCTATGGCTCAATAATCTCTACCATAAGCAACACGGTGCAAAGGTGCGCAAATACATCAAGCAGCGACAGATAAGCAGCGAATCGGCGAAAGAGTGGGGCCTTGGCCTTGCTTTGGACGGGTGGGAGGACCTTGTCGGAAAGGCAAAGGCAGCCGACGCCTCCGAGAAACGTCTGTTGGATGCCGGACTTGTGGTCTCCAAGGACGGCGGCGGGGTCTATGACAAGTTCCGCAATCGGCTGATGTTTCCCATTTTGGATGTAACAGGTAGGGTCGTCGGCTTCGGGGGTAGAACTTTGGGCGAGAAAGAGGCGAAGTACATAAACTCGCCGACGACGGTGCTGTTTGACAAGAGCACGTCTGTGTATGGGCTGGACAAGGCGCGACACGAAATCGTTTCAAGCGGCACCGCTGTTGTTGTTGAAGGTTATACAGATGTGATAATGGCCCATCAATTCGGCTGCCGCAACGTCGTAGCGACCTTAGGGACGAGTTTTACGGCTGGTCACGCCAGAGTACTGCGGCGATACGCCAAGCGCATCGTGCTGGTCTTCGACAGCGACGTTGCAGGTGCCGCCGCTGCCAACAGGGCACTCGAGGTTTGCCTTGCAGAGCGGATTGATATCAAATTGGCATTTGTGCCGGAAGGGAAAGACCCCTGCGACTTCCTGCTGACCTCCGGACGGGATGCATTTGATAAGGTTGTCGCCGGCGCCGTCGATGTGATGGAGTTCAAGTGGCAAAGACTTATCAGCGGTCTTGGCGATAGTGATAACTTTGCGGACAAGCGAGCGGCAATAGAAGAGTATTTGCGGACGGTCGCCACAGCGATAAGAAGCGGCAGGTGTGACCCGCTGGCGAGGGGGCTGATAGTCAGCAAGTTGAGCGGGATAATAGGTCTTTCGGGCAATCAGATAAACCGGGAGCTGGCCAGGCTCACAGCGAGACTTGCCAGAGGCGATAGTTTTGCAGTGCAAAATCAAAAGGTGGTAAGTACGGATTTGCCGGACAGCCTTTTTGCGAGGGCCCAGCGGGAGATATTAGAGGTATTGCTCAATGAACCAGGGCTCTTCGAGAGCGTAACAGAGAAAGTTACAGTTGAAGATTTTGATGAGAATACATTGCGGGAAATTGCCCGGGTAGTGTTTGACTCATTGGCGAGATCTGAGAAAGCGACGTTGGCCCAATTATTGAGCAGACTTGAATCAGTGGAGGCTGGCAGCGCTATTGTTGAGATGGCCCAGGCGGGCGCCGAAAAGGGCAATTTTATAGAGCGGCTTGAGGAGGCATTAAATGTTGTTGCCGGTCATATCCAGGATATTGAGAAAGGCAGGATGAAGAGCACTTTGAGCGATGATGACACGGAGTCTCTGCGTAAGATTAATGAAATACTGCCGAGAACGAACAGACGTAATCCGGGGATGATGCCTGCGTAGGCAGGCGGGCCGGGCGGTTAAATAATTGAACGGGATTTTTCTGGACAACTAATAGTGGCAAAGACAAAGACAAGAGCCAAGGGCACAACGAAGAGCACAGGTGGTGCATCAACAAAGGCGGCTGGGGCTAAAGGGCAAACGGGTGTTGCCAAGACGAGGGTCGAGCAACCGCCCATCTCCGCCAACAGGCGTGCTATCCGTGAAAAGCTGGCGGAGGCAGCTATCAAGGCGCTGGTCGAAAAGGGCAAGAAGAAGGGCTATCTGACCTACGAGGAGATGAATGCGGACCTGCCTGATGAGGCGATATCGCCCAATCGCCTTGACAGTCTGCTGATGACGCTGGACGACCTCGGGGTGCAGCTTCTTGACGAGGTGGACCTGGCCAAACGGGAGCAGGAAGATTTCGCCGAAAGCGACGCGGGTCCTGCGAAGGCAAAGGACGCAGGTGCTAAGGCGGACCGGATTCTTGAGCGGGAACTTGCCGAGGGGGAAGCCAAGCGTATAGATGACCCGATTAGGATGTACCTGACTCAGATGGGCGAGATACCGCTGCTTTCGCGTGAGGAGGAAATAAATCTCGCACGCAAGATTGAGTTGACTCGTCTGGCGTTCAGAAGGAAGGTGCTCGAGAGCGACTATTGCGCCCGAAGCGCCGAAGAAATCCTGCAGCAGGTGCACGATGGGACGCTGCCGTTCGACAGAACGATGAAGATGAGTTCCACAGAGAACCTGGTCAGGGCGGTGGTGAAGAAACGTCTGCCGCAGAATCTGGGCACGGCAAACAAGCTGCTTGAGCAAAATACGGCCATGTTTGAAAAGTCGATGGATGACGGCGACCTCGCTGAGGAGAGGAAGTATCTCAAGCAGATTCACCGCAACAGACGGAAGGTTGCCACTTTGCTTGAGGAGCTCAGCCTGCGAACCGACAGGATTCAACAGATGATGAAGAAGCTGCAGGCCATCAGCAGGAAGATGCACCAGTTGGCCGAGACGATCGAGGCCGGGGCCAACAGGGAATATACGCCCGAGGATATTGATGCGATGAGGCAGGAGCTTCGGGGTCTGCAGGACCTGGTGCTGGAAACGCCGAAGCAGCTTGATAAAAGGCTGCGCGCCATTGAAACGGTTAATATCCAGTACGAAGATACCAAGCGCAATCTTTCAGGAGGGAATCTGCGGTTAGTGGTCTCTATCGCCAAGAAGTACCGCAACAGGGGCCTTAGCTTTCTGGATATTATTCAGGAAGGCAATACCGGCCTTATGCGGGCGGTGGATAAATACGAGTACCGCAGGGGCTATAAGTTCAGCACGTACGCTACGTGGTGGATAAGGCAGGCAATAACGCGGGCGATTGCCGACCATGCGCGCACGATTCGCATACCGGTACACATGATAGAGACGATGAGCAAGCTGCGCCAGGTCAGTAAGCTGCTGCTGCAGGAGCTCGGCAGAGAGCCGATGATTGAGGAGATTGCCAAACAGGCCGAGATGAGTGTGACCGAGACTCGCAGGGTCTTGAAGATTTCCAAGCATCCCTTCAGTCTCGACAGGCCCATCGGAGAGAGCGAAGACAGCTACTTCGGCGACTTCATCGAAGATGAAACGATTGATTCACCCGTGCAGTCGGCTACTCAGGAGATGCTAAAGGACAGGATTGAGCACGTGCTTAAGACATTGACCTATCGCGAGCGGGAGATTATCAAGCTGCGATACGGCATCGGCGACGGCTACACATATACGCTTGAAGAGGTCGGCAGGATATTTAAGGTAACCCGCGAGCGTGTCAGACAGGTCGAAGCAAAGGCCATAAGAAAATTGCAGCACCCCGTCCGCTCACGAAAACTCGAAGGATTCATGGACCACCAAACGGTCAAATAGCGAATCCGCAGCTTGAACAGCTATTTTTTCAGGGGTTTGTAGAATTGCGCGGGCCCATTGCCGAGGGTGTTTGTGAGGGTGCCTAAGTTCTCGATTTTGCACTGGATTTTGTCGCCGGGCTGTAAGAATTCACCTGTTGCCATCGCGACCCCTTCGGGCGTGCCGGTGGCAATGACATCGCCCGGCTCCAATGTCATAAGATAACTCAAAAATGACACTATATCGGCCACGGTGAATATCATCTGTGAGGTATTGGCCTTTTGCCGGACTCGGCCATTGACGGAAAGCTTAAGGTCAAGGGCCCCTACGTCTTCGATTTCATCCGCGGTGGTGAGATACGGCCCCAAAGGTAAGAAGCCGTCGACCCACTTACCGTTCAGCCAGTCAAAGAACTCGTCCCACGGCCGCTCCTTTCGGTTTTCCTTGAAGGTTACGCTGCGTGCCGAGATATCGTTTGCGATTGAGTAACCGGCCACATAATCAAGCGCCTCGGCGGACGGCACGCAATTGGCCGCTTTTCCAATGACCACAGCCAGCTCGACTTCGTAATCTATCTGCTCGCTGAAAGCCGGCCAGGGTATTTCGGAATCCGGGCCGGTGATAACGGTACCCGGCATAAGGAATGGCCTTGGCACGGTGGAAGTTCGCGGCGATTCAGTAAGGCCGAGCTTAAGGCCTCCTTCTATAATGTGTTTTTCATAGTTGCCCGCTAAGGCGATGACCTTGCCCGGCCGAGGTATCGGCGCAAGCAGCTTTACATCGTCGATTTGAAGAAAATCCCCGGCAGAATCGGCAAGGCCGGCAATTTCAGCCATAGCCGAATCGCCCTCTGCGAGGATTTGGTGAATACTTCGGACTTTGCCGTCGGTACCAGAGCCAATGTCAATAATCCCTTTTTCGGTGATTATACCGCAGGAGATTTTGTCGTTGTGCAAATATGTTGCTAACTTCATGTGCGGCCTTTATACTTATGTTCGGCTTAACGAATGAATGCTAACAAAATTTGCTTGAAATTACAAACGGATAAGTTTCTAATAGTTCGTAGTTTGTAGTTCGTGATTCGTAGTTGGGGGGTCAGTGGGCGAGCGGAAAGGATACTGCGATGAGCTTAAAGGAGTTGTGGGCAAAGGTAGATACCTGGTGGACCAGTCGCGATAATCGCCGCGTTGATTCTTACGTGGCTGTGGATGAAGATGGGTTGATCCGTGATGATGCCGCGGTGGTCACGGTGCAAGCCGATGGCAAAAGGCCCAAGCCGGGCGGACTTGAAATTGTCAAAAAAGGCGGCGGGCTCGACAGAAAAGAAAACGTCGAGATGTTAGGCAAGGCCTTTGACAGCCTGATTAACCAGTTGAGCGGCATAAACGAGCACTTAGACAGACAAATCGCCCAGCACGAAAAACTCATGCAGCGAATAGATGAGCTGCCGGGTCTGCTGGAAAATATCCCCGACTCAGTACGGAATCAGAAGCAGTTGGTTGACGGGTTGATTGAGCAATTGCAGGGCAAGGCCCTCAAAGAGCAGCAGTTCGTGGATATCGTTGGAAAGATACCCGCCGAGAGCGCCAAGCAGACCCATGCGCTTGTCGATATGAATCAAAAACTCTCCGTCGCTGCCGATATCGATGCGCAGATGAACGAAAACTTCAACAAGTTCAACCAGACCCTGGGCAAGCTGGACACCAACACCGTCAGCCAGACCGACAGCATCATGCAGATGAGCAAGACCTTCGCCGCCAGCGACCGACACCTTAAATACGTCATGAGCCGCCAGAACAAACGCTTTTTATGGGTCTTTTCCATCGCTATCGGCGTATGCACCTTCGCAATCATCGCCCTGGCCGTCATCATCCTGATGGTATTGAATAAGTGAGGGCGAACAGAAAAATAAAAAAGGTATTTTCAAATTTTTTCTTGACGATGGTTGGCAGGTGTGTTAAAAATTAGAAGTTAGCTCTTTTTGGAAAGTTCATAGTCGGCAACAGGTCTGAAAATCACCCGATTTTCGGATAGTCAAATGGGAACGCGGTTAAAATCCGCGACGGTCGCGCCGCTGTAAGCGTCCGTTGGGGCCGGATTTACGTTATATCCGGTCGCAAACCCGCCGGATACTATGCCACTGTTCAGTGCTAATCACAATAGCCTAACGAGACTACATATCGAAGATTAGTGCGGGATGGGAAGGCGTCCGGCGGCAGGATGCAAGTCAGAAAACCTGCCTGTTGAGCGTGCATAACTCGTGTTGTTCTCGCGATTTGGGACAGCGAATGTTAACGGTCTGTTTGCCACGGACGAACGCAAGCGGAGTCGTTGAAATATAACAGACCAATACCAGCCGTCGCTTCCTTCACGGGAGCGGCGGTTTTTTTTATTGCTTATGCCCTCGCGTTAAGGGCAAAAGAAAACGCAGAAAGGAGACCTGCTCCGGAACCTAACAGTCAACTGTTATAAGAACTCGAAACCGAATAGACGTATTTTCTCAATTTTTGAAGGAAAGGTATGATGTGATGAAAGTGATGAATTTAATTTCTTTAATTATTGTTTTGGCTCTCTGCGCCACAAGTCATGGCGAAATATATACCGGCGACATTGAATACACCGCAGGGGCCGGGGCCAACGAAGCAACAATAGCCAACTTTGATAATTTGAGTTTGAGCGTGGATTCGTATTGGAGCGGCAACTATACCGTCGATGGCACAGGCGGAACATACGATACGAGTTACTTTAACAGCGACGGTGCAAGTTTTGAAAACCATTCCGACGGCGATTGGGGTGCATGGGCCGGTTTTGCGTATTCCAATATAACTGATAATACGACGCCGGGCTGGGGTAATGAGGCCGGGGTTTATACAGGTTATGCTCACAGCGGGAGTAATTTCGGAATCGGCTACGAGGATGCTTACAACGGATTTGTGCCGACTATGCTGCTTGATACTGCTTCTGTTGTTTCGGGATTGTATGTTGCCAACACCACTTACGCGGGATTAGCTATGCTAAACGGCGAGGGGCCTGCTACAAAATTCGGCGGCGCTTCAGGTGATGACGCCGACTGGTTTTTGCTGACTATCACGGGCAAAAACGACGGCGGCTCTACCGGCACTGTGGAATTTTATCTGGCTGATTATAGCTTTGTCGATAATAGCCAGGACTACATCGTTGATACCTGGGAGCTTGTTGATACATCGAGCCTGGGAATTGTTGACAGTCTAGAATTTACTTTGAGTTCGAGTGATATGGGCCAGTTCGGGATGAATACGCCTGCTTATTTTGCTCTTGATACTGTAATACCTGAGCCTGCCACGATGGCATTGATGGCCTTGGGTGCGATTTTACTTAGACGCAAAAGCAAATAGATTATGCTTTTATGTGTATAGGAAAGTTGTGTTGAAAAATGTATTAGTATTGTATGCAGCGGTTTTGTTTCTAACCGGTGTTGTCAAAGCCGGGCCGTACACACAGCCGGGTATAAACGGCTATGTCGGCCAGGACAGACGTCATGCGGCTCCGGAGGATAGTGATGCTAATTCAAATCCGATATTCAAATACTGGGCGAGCGGCGATGTTCATTATTATCCGGCGCCTGGTGTGGGTGGCGAATGGCAGACTAAGGAGAAAACATTGGGTCAAGTTACAGGGGATATTGCAGATGTAGCGTCATTAGGAGATTTGAGCCAAAGCCAGATTAACCAAGGAGTAAATCCGGGCGAGATAACTTTGACATTTGGAATTATCTCTGATGAGCCAATCAGAGATGTTAACGGATTGGACTTTGTAGTTTTCGAAAATGGATTGTTCACAGCTTATGATGTACATTTGGGCCTTGCTTCGGGAAACGTATTTGCTGAGCTTGGATATGTTGAAGTTTCGACCGATGGTGACCCGAATCATTTTGTAAGATTTTCTTCAGTTTCATTAACACCTGGTTTAATTAATGCTTGGGGTACAATCGATATGACCGATGTTTATAACCTTGCAGGTAAACACCCAAACGCTTACGGGACATGTACCGGCACTGCTTTTGATTTGTCACAGTTGTCAGAGCATCCGATGGTTTTAGACGGTACGGTTGACCTGAACAATATCAAATATGTACGAATAGTTGATATCCCGGGAAATGGCGATTTTTTTGATGATGCCAATGATTTGACAGACCCCAATACGTGGGCGGACTATCAAAGACCGCTTCGGATTTATGACCCCTGGGAAACATCCGGCTCGGGCGGATTTGACCTGGAGGCCATAGGTGTTCTCAATGAACAGAATAAACCCGGCGATGTTAATTTAGACGGTCTGGTCGATGAGAATGATTTTTATATTTTCATGTCGGCGTGGCTTAGTCAAATGGGTGATGAGAACTGGAACTGGCGATGCAATATCGCTGAACCAAAAGACTATATTATCAACAACCTTGACTTTGCGGTCATTTCTTCGCAGTGGCGGCAAAAAGAAGACTGGGCTCTGCCCTGATGATTCACAGGATGAATGGATGCATTACGCAAACAAAAAAGCTTTTACTCTTATAGAGTTGCTGGTAGTGATAAGCATTATCGCACTTTTGACAGGCATTCTTATGCCCGCCCTGGCCGTGGCAAAATCGCGAAGCAGAGCGGTTGTCTGCAAAAGCAATCTCCGCCAGTTAATTTTGGCTAATATCGGTTACGCAACAGAAAACGACAATCATTTCGTTCCTGCAGCATCGGACATGTACCCCGGAGAAGCAAATAACCATCGCTGGCACGGTGTACGAGAGAATAACAGCGAACCGTTTGATTCATCAAGGGGGCCTCTGGTTGCTTATCTTGGTGACGGTTTGGTAAAGCGATGTCCGCAGAAAGTTCAGTTTGTTAAGGGTAATCCATCTGACTGGGATTTTGAGGACGGCTGCGGCGGGTATGGTTATAATATGACTTACCTTGGTTCTAAAATATGGTCTGAGGGATTTACGAGCGAAGGTTTTGCGAATACAATCAAGGATTTTCAGGTTAAGCAGCCCAGCCAAACACTGATGTTTGCCGATACGGCTTTGGCACGACTTAATGGTGAAACACCTTATTATATCGAATACTCATTTATTGAGCCTCGATATTTTGTTAGCAACGGCCAGGAGCAGCCGGATTGGGGCGACCCGTCGCCTTCGATGCATTTTCGCCATATCGAGCGAGCCAACACAGGCTGGACGGATGGGCATGTCAACAATCGAAAAATGGCCTTGTGCCAAAGTCAGAACACCATTTACGGCGACATTGATTTTCTTGAAATGGAGCTTGGCTGGTTTGAGCCGCTTGATAACACCATGTTTGACTTGAAATAGCTTATTATTTTCCTTTTTATCTCAGGCCCGTATTTCGGTATAATCAATCACCGTAACAGAAACATTGAACTTCTTAAAAATGGTTAAGCAGACAGCGCGGCCGGTGTTTGGGAGTGTTAATCATCTTTTGTGGCCGGCGATTTGCAACAGTTGGCCGAATGCAAGCCGGGGTCTCTTTGGCAGAACGATTCAATTCTGAAGATTCAGCAGTGCCCATCATTTAAAGGTAGCGCCAATTCACCCGGCGACCCGTTCACCGGATACAATTATAATGTCAGCTTCATCGGCGGCATCTTGGAGCGGGCTGAAGACGGTACGTTGACGGGCGTTAATTCGACAAGAGCGCTCGAAGTGAAGAAACCCGCCAGATGCGTTATTTTTGGTGACGGCCAGTATGAAGATGGCGCCAATAAATTCATGCGCTCCCCCTGGCTCGGCAAGCTGGAAACACAAGAAGATTTGAAGCTGAAACCCTACGGCACCCAAGGCTTTCGCCACCTGCGTAAGACCAACGTCGCCTACTGCGACGGCCGGGCAGAAACACTCGCCGATAGATACACCGAGACGCATGAGGAGTTAATCGATCTCATCGCCGAAGACACCGGCTTCCTCTCACCCGACAACAGTGCTTATGATTTGAAATGAATCGCCGCATGGCATAATGCGGGCCCATCTTGCATCGCTCTATCGTTCGATGCTTAAGAGGGTGACCATCTCGGCGACTAAACTTGCAGAATTACTCGCTGCAATTTCGAGGAACTTGTTCACGTTCTCGAGCGAGTTCTCACCGGCCATATCACTTATACCCCGTATTACAATGCAGGGAATCTTGTGTTGATAGCAGATCTGGGCGACCGCTGCGCCTTCCATCTCGACGGCATCTGCGACAAGCCTTTCGCGCAACTGGGCAGCTCTGGCAGTTGATGCGAGAAAGACGTCGCCTGTGACAACCACGCCTTTTAGAATTCTTGGGGGTCTTTGCTCTGCGCTTGTTTTTAATTTTTGAAGTTCTAATTTTTCAGATGCCCGTTGTGCCAGCCTCAAGAGTCGCTCATCGGCGGGGAAAAAGACAGGATTTTGCCGGCCGTCAATGGGATTTGGTGCTCCTTCGTTCTCGAGACCGGTCGGCGTCAACATACCCAAATCATGCTGGGCGGTTTTTTCGGCGATAACTATGTCACCGGGCCTAAGCTGCGGATTTATTCCGCCGGCAATGCCTGTAAAAATTATTTCACTCGGTCTGAAATGTTCTATCGCAAGGATGGTTGTCATCGCGGCGTTGACTTTCCCAATCCCTGTTGTCGAGATTACAACTTTCCTGCCATTCAATCTGCCGATTGCAAATTCTATTCCCTCGATGTTTTGCTCGTGTTTGCCTGCCAGTCGGTCCCGCAGCATTACTACTTCACCGTCGAAAGCTCCTAATATCACGGTGATTGGCTCAGCGTGTTTGCTGACAGATACCCCATTGCAGGAGCTACAGAGAAGAATAGCTGATATACAAATAATTGTTACAAGATTACTACGGGTCACGAGAGAGTGTCTCCCTGAAGAACATGGGGCAGTCATCTTTTCCAATTAGTCGTGTTCCTGATTTTACGATTTGTTAATGTATTTGGCAATGTTTTTTAGTGGTGGGCTATGTGTATAACAGCAGGCCATCTAATCGCACCTCTGGGTTATCGAAAATGCTCGGCGCATGAAGAAAGGCCGGTGTCAAGAGACACCGACCTTGTTGAGGCAATATCCAAATCATAGTATTACAAAGATATAAATCTGCCTCAACTCTTCAACTCACCCTATCATATAAGAAGAAAAAGAGCGATTCACTAACATCATTATACTGCACATCTCCGTCTTTGCAAGCTTTTTTTTGAAAAATTTGCAATTTTTTTGACTTTTTTCGCTAATTTGCCTATTTTACGACCTGCAACATCCATTTTTGGCCCCCAATCCCGCTTCCAGCCGCAAAAACAGCCATGTTTGCCCAACCGAACAGCGTAATCCGGATATGACATGACCCCTTTAAGGCCCTGTACGCGGATTAGAAAGACCGTCGCGAGAGAATGGTCAGCCGAGGAAACGACGCTGCTGAAGGAATTGTATCCGGTAAAGCCCGTCTGCGAAGTGGTGAAAACGCTCGGCCGGACTATCCCCTCCATACAACACAAGGCGTATTCGTTAGGCGTCAAGACAAGACGCTATATCGAGAAACTGTGGACAGCCGAAGAGCTTGAATTGCTTAAAAAGCTCTACCCAACCTCTACAAGTTCGCGCCAGGTGGCCGATAAAATCGGACGACCCTGGTGAGCCGTCAGACAAAAAGCATATAACCTTACCCTGGGAAACCGCCCCAGAACCTTCGACAGACTCTAATTGCCGTTGTGGGCCGGGTTTTGGGGGAGGTTAGCACCTCTGCTGGAGTATTTTTGATGGTTGTCGTGCCTCTAAGATATGATTGTGCCGCTTGTCTTTATTAATAGCCTCTGTTAACCATCAGACGCACAGGGTGTAATTTTGTGCTTGCATAGCCGGCGGACTTGTAGTATAATTAATATTGTAAGTATTTTCCATTTTGCCTCTCCAAAAAATTGTTGATGCTTACAACTCACCCGTTTCCGTGCAAGCGGAGGCGGGCTTTATTTTGCGCCGCATTTTGCTTAACGGATGTAGCGAACCAGTTCCGACCGAAAGCTTGCCAAATATCCCCGGTGCGACTCGAACGCACAACCTTTGGCTCCGGAGGCCAACGCTCTATCCAATTGAGCTACGGGGACAAACTTACAGAACTGTTATTCTAATAAGCTAAAACGGCGGACAAGTCAAGTTCTCCGCGCGGCGGCACTCAAATCGTATTTACATGGAAAAAACGGAGAAACAGGATTTTTCCGTTGAAATCCGCGCATAACTTGCTATTGTATGATGTCTTGCAGACCTTTATTCATGGGGTTTAGGGGTGTTAAAAGTCAACATTATTATACTTTAGCAGAAAGGAAGTGGTGTATTAAGATGTCAGACCAAACAAAAGGTATGAAATCTCTAATGACTGAGGCGAGAACCTTCCCGCCTCCGGCCAAAATTCAGAAAAATGCTTACGTAAACAGCGAAAAGCAGTATCTGGAAATGTGGAAAAAATCGATAAACGAGCCGGACGAATTCTGGCTCGAACAGGCCAAGAGCCTGAACTGGTTCGCCGAGCCGACCGAGAGCCTGCGATACACCTGGGACACAAGAAATCGCAAAATCGAACACACCTGGTTTGCCGACGGCCAATTGAACGTTTCGTACAACTGCCTCGACCGACATCTCGGCACACCCATCGCCAAAAAGACCGCTATCCTCTGGCAGGGCGAGGCCGAGGACGCCGTTAAAGAATTAACCTATGAGCAGATGCACGAACAGGTATGCAGGTTCGCCAACGTCATGAAGTCAAAAGGCATCGCCAAAGGCGACCGCGTTGCGATATACATGCCGATGGTGCCTGAGCTTGCGATAGTGATGCTGGCGTGTGCGCGCATCGGCGCAATCCATTCTATTATCTTTGGCGGTTTCAGTTCCGATGCAATCCAGGGCAGAGTCAACGACTCGGACTGCAAAATGCTGATTACTTCCAATGTTTCCCTGCGGGCCGGTAAGCATATACCCTTGAAACAGATCACGGACGAAGCATTAACCAACTGCCCCACCATTGAAAATGTCATCGTCGTCAAGGTCAACGACGACCCATGCCCCATGCAAAACGGACGTGATGTATGGTACCACGACGAAATGGCAAAGGCAAGCGCCGAATGCGAGCCGGAAAAAATGAATGCCGAAGACATCTTGTTCATCCTTTACACCTCCGGCTCAACGGGTAAGCCCAAAGGCGTCGTCCACACCACCGGAGGCTACCTGCTGCACTGCGCCCTCACCCACAAGCTCGTCTTCAACATCCACGATGATGACATTTACTGGTGCACCGCCGACATCGGCTGGGTAACCGGACACAGCTATATCGTTTATGGGCCGCTCGCAAACGGCGCGACCTCCGTAATGTTCGAGGGCGTCCCGACATACCCCGACGCGGGCAGGTTCTGGCACATCTGCGATAAATTCGGCGTGACTGTCTTCTATACGGCCCCCACCGCTATTCGCGCATTGATGCGTCTGGGTGATGAGTGGCCCGCAAAATACAAGCTGGACACCATGAGAGTCTTAGGCTCGGTCGGCGAACCCATCAACCCGGAAGCCTGGATGTGGTATTATGAAAAGATAGGCCGCAATCGCTGCCCGATTGTCGATACGTGGTGGCAGACCGAAACCGGCGGCTTTATGATTTCACCCCTGCCAGGTGCCCATACCCTCAAACCCGGCAGCGCCTCCAGGCCGCTGTTCGGCGTTGACCCTGTGGTGCTGAGGGATGACGGGACCGAATGCGATGTGAACGAAGGCGGAAAGCTCTGCATTCGCAAACCCTGGCCCGGAATGATGAGAACAATGTGGGGCGACCACGACCGCTTCATCGACACATACTTTAAAATGTACGACAACATCTACTTCGCCGGCGATGGCTGCCGAATCGACGCTGACGGCGACTACTGGCTGATGGGCCGAATCGACGACGTTGTCAACGTATCCGGCCACCGCATCGGCACAGCAGAGGTCGAAAGCGCCCTGGTCAGTCATGACAAGGTCGCAGAAGCAGCCGTTACCCCGGTACCACATGAAATCAAAGGGCAGGGACTCTACGCCTATGTAACACTCGTTGAAGGTGTCAGCGAGAGCGATGACCTCAAAAAAGAACTCGTCTTACACGTCCGCAAGGAGATCGGCCCGATAGCCACCCCCGAGGCGATTCAGTTCGCGCCCGCCCTTCCCAAGACCCGCTCCGGCAAGATTATGCGGCGCATCCTTCGCAAAATTGCCGAGCGAGACACCGACAACCTCGGCGATATAACCACCCTCGCCGACCCAACTGTCGTCGAGACCCTGATAAAGGGCAGGGGATAAAACAAAAGATTGATTACAAAACCTCAAGCCAGATGCGCCCAAAAACGCATCCGGCTTATCCTGAAACATGCAGTTTCTTGCCGAAAGTACGAGCGTGATCAATGCGTGCTGTGGCTTGTATGCTTATCTGGTGTTACTGACTGGGCAAGCTTCACGGCTTTTTCATCATCAGAAAGTTTGTCCCACGCGGAAGGACATCCTGCGCAACAAAATGCAATTTGCTGGCCTTTGTAGTCTCGTATGAGGTTTTTGGCCACCTTGTCAACCTTGACAGGTGAGCCCATTATAGGGCATCGAGTATTTACAATCTTGGGTTTTAGGTGTTTGCCGATTGCCTCGTGGATCGCGGTCAACATCTTTCGGACTTTGTCCAGTTCGGCAAGTGCTGTTTCTTTATCACCGGATTCGACGGCCTTAACAACCTTGTACATTGATTTCGCTACTACGGGGAAATGTCCCGAGTATATTTTCTCAAGGCTTAAAGTCTTGGCCGCGTCGCTTTCTTTCATATCCATTTTGTCCGTTCCGCCATGGGCGGCACAGCATGAACCGGCTCTGGCCTGATTCAGAGGTAGGCCGCCAGCTATTATCACAGCTAAGCCGATGATACCAACGATGATTACTAATCTTTTGCCCATTCCTGTTCTCCTGATTAAAATTGTATTTGTTCTATACACATTTCTGAAGGGTACTGCCTTTAAACGATTACCTGAGAACCAAGGTTCCCGGCAAAAAAACTTTTTTCAAAAATTGTTTAACCATATCTGCGTTGGGACCCCTGAAGGGGATAATCATCGTTCAAATTATTTTGGTATATATCCAGAAATACGAATATATGCTTTATTACAATAGTAGAAAAATACCAGACAGCGTGAGCTTCCTGGTGTTTTCCGGAGGGGAGAAAACTCTTACATTGCTTAAACGAACCAATACATGCCAAAAGTTCCCTGAGAGTAGATTTCTTTTCAAAAAACTTCTAAGTAATTAACCCTTGTTTGTGAACGACAAGCGGATTTCAGCCTCTTGGGATAATGCTGAACTATCGGAGGCCATAATCAACACCCTTTTCGCTAATAATCCTTCAGGCATAGTTCCCTTACCCGTTAATTTTGTAAAAATTCACTTACCGAATCCCCATTCAGCAACCCGGTCTTTGGGCGACTTTTGCCGTTTTTCGCTGGCCAATATCCCGGCTTTTTAGTGAAACGGAACCATATACCCTTTGCAATCGTTTAAGAAAATAAGCAAGTTTCAAACGACATTTAACCTTTTAAGGAGTTATTCAAATGAACCGCCATAATCCCCACCGTCCAGGCCCGGACCTGGTATGTGGCACAGTGACCAGCAAGTCAACCGCAGCGGCCAGTTGCAGCTACAATGGTACGATTCTCTATTTCTGCTCGATGTCTTGTCGTGATAGATTCTTGAAAAGACCACGGCGTTATCTTGGGAAACGTCGTCACAGAAGACTTGCCCCCCGTATGAGCCTTCCGATCAACGGCATGAAAGGCTTCCATCCTTCGTAGGCCAGGCTGGTATGGCCGGATTCGTGGGGAACATGGGCGACAATTATTTGCAGGACCGGCAAATATTATTATAGAACTTTTTGGCTGGCTAAATGTTACCTTATAATACTCCCCAAAAACTGGGCGCATGATTAAGGTGAATTTGTCGCCTGAGACGATAACGTATTCAGGAGACAGATTTATGAAGAACAAAAGGCGTAATCACAGCGCTCAGTTTAAGGCAAAAGTTGCCTTGGCAGCGGCTAAAGGCGACAGAACGACCGCTGAACTGGCCAGCGAGTTTGATGTCCATCCGAATCAAATAGCTCAGTGGAAGAAACAGTTATTACAATTACTGCCGGAGTTGTTTTCTCTTTCTCGGCGGAAGGAGAAGCAAAAACACGAT
>SDBT01002950.1_pt1 | contig 29651 bp, 47 predicted proteins | sample 2277101 | NCBI WGS metagenome assembly SDBT01 (sample SAMN10404973, study PRJNA504765) | marine sediment metagenome | isolation source: marine sediment core GS10_PC15, 103 cmbsf | place: Arctic Ocean: Southern Knipovich Ridge | collected 2010
ACAGGGACATATCCTTCATGTGGAGCATAGACTGCGGCAAGAACCGGCAGCATACGATTCTGGAGTTGCTCTAACACTAAAGAATGCGGGCGGAACAGCTTTGACCACAGGCAATTCATCCACTGCTGTTGAGATAGTCACCACAGAGGGGGAAGTATATCAGCTTCACCGACACACTTTTCCTGCTTTTGACATGTACACCACGGCAACAGACGATGCCCACATTGTAAATCAACCTGTGGATGAAGGCGGAGCTTACGAAACTACAGCAGATTTGGTGACGGACGTGACACACTACGTAGACGGCACCGATGCTGGCGTGGTCATAGGCACTAATAAATATTTCAATCTAGTGGTCTGGGGAATACAAAACCGTATGGGGGAAGCCTCCCACATAATGGTAAACCTTCCCACGGGGCAATATACTACCTCTGGCAATGCAGTAGCTGATGTAGACGGAACGTCTATCTATCAAATTCCTTCGGCATTTAAGGGAACTGGGTTTCTTATCGCCCGGTTAACATTTAGGAAAATCGGTGGATCACAGTGGACCTACATCGCACAGGAAGACTTGAGGGGGAAGTTCCCAGATATTATCGCGGGCGTTGGGATCACGACTACAGACCATGCCTTACTCGCCAACTTAACAGCCCCGGCGGACGACCATACTCAATACCTACTCGCTGATGGCACTCGTGCCTTGGCTGGTGCTTGGGATATGGGTTCTCAGGTCATTTCTAATCTAAAGTTGGCCGGAGGAACAGTTGAAAATATTGGGGACATTAGTCTTGTGTCTTCGGTGCTTAATGCGGATACTATTTATTGTATCAAAGGCAATGGAACAGGTGGTGCAAGTCTCGGTATAGGGATTGTTCCGTCCGCCACCGTCCCGTTACATATTGCAGGATGTCCGGGTTCTGCTGGGCATACGATATTAGCTAATCAGGATTATGACTTTGGTGTGGCCGGTTCCAGCCTCGAAATCATATTAGGTGCATCATCCGGGAATACGTATAGCATTATTCAACAGTGGAACGATGGGAGCGGTGCTTTTAATAGTTTACTTATTCAGCCCCACGGCCCCGGTACGATATTTGGTGGTGGTGCGGGTGTTACAGCAGCCAACGAGATGGTTCATGTGGCTGGCCGCATTTCTATGTTAGAACAGGCCGCATCAGGGAGCGATGTCGCAACATACGGGCAGATATGGGTAAAGAATGACGTACCTAACAATCTATATTTTACTGGTGATACGGGTGTTAGCACTAAACTTAATCTAGTTATAGGAACCGATGTACAGGCATTTGATGCAGGGTTAAGTAGTCTGGCTGGACTGACCTACGTTTCTGATTCATTCATCAAAGTAACTGCTACTGATACATACGCGATCCGAACAATCTCAGAAACCAAGACAGACTTATCTCTAAATAATGTTAGTAATGTGGCAACAGACGATACGGCTTATAATGCTACGTCATGGAATACAAACACTGACTCCGCTACCAAGAACGCTATCCGCGATAAAGTTGAAACGATGGATACAGCCATTGGATCAAACACAACCCATCGCGGGTCAGACGGCAGTGACCACAGCATCGTTGGCAGTAATACGACAGCTATTGCTTTGAACACCACACACCGAAGCTCTAATGGCTCCAATCATTCTTACCTTGACCAGGCCGTGACAATAGCAGGCACTCCAACTTTTGCCAAGGTTAGAGCAGCAAATGGTCCAAACACTGCACCTTCTTATTCGTTTACTAGCGACACAGGAACGGGATTTACTTTTAGTGGCGACGGTGGAGTAGAGTTTGTGGCGGGCCAGGTGTATCAAGCTACTTGGAAGAATGCCGTCGGTCTTCGTATGCTTAATAACTTGATTTTGGGGTGGGCAAGTGGTAACCCAACAGCATCAGCCACAGATACGGCACTAATGCGTCGGTCTGCTGGTGTTCTTGATATTAACAGTGGAAGTTTAGGAAGTGCGTGTGATTTAATAGTCAATGGTAGTGTAGGCATCAACGACACCAACCCCGGAGAACTGTTGGATGTGGGTGGTAATGCCAACGTCACTGGTGTATACAAAGTAGACGATGTACAAGTTGTATCCAATCGAGTTATTGATGCAAGGTGCGACGATGCTATAAATAGTGGCGACGCCACGACGGATGGTGTTATAGATTCATTAAGAGATGCGATGATAACACATGGTTTAATAGCAGCAGCATAAGGAAACAGAATAAATTAAAGAAAGAAGGAGAAAAAATGATTATTGTAGTTGACAAAGAAGGTAAAAGTGTAATTGAACAACTTTGTGACGTTGGTTTGAAACAAGCAGGAATAGGTAATTTGAACCAAATAAATTTGATTCTTCGTTCAACACAAGTATTTTCTCAAGAGGAGCTTTCTAAATTGGTGAAGAAATGTAAAAAAGGAGAGAAGACAGGAGATAACTAAATGACGATAAGCTACACAACAAATTTTGGTTTCCCATTACTCGAAGCAGGTTCAGATGGATGGGATGCTGTGATAAATGGGATGATAACAGATTTAGATATTGAAACGAAAGCAGCTCAAACCCCTATCGTATTGACGACAGGAGTATTAGTTATAAGCAAACGTTTGGGTGAAGTTCTTTTGAAACATTATCAATAAGAGAAAGGATGTACTATGGGAGCCTTTAACGAAGAAAACAGTATTGCTCTGCTATCTGTAACGACAGTTAGCCATGCAGCAGCAACAGCAACAACCTTAACCACTGTTCCGTCTGGTTATAGGATGATCGTTGATCATGTCAAGATCAAGGCTGCTGGCGATGAAACTAATACCGATATCACACTTGGTCAGGTGGGGGCTTTGACGGATTTTATAGGAACCACCCAACTCGATAATCTTGATGCTGCTAATGACGCTGCCAAGGTTCAGCCTATACAAGCCGATCCCCCGGTGAAACAAAAATCGTATGCAGCAGGAACAGTGTTCCAAGTGGATGTAACTGTTGGTAATGGAAATGCTGCTAATACCTATTTCTTATTTGGAACTTTGGAAGAAGCATGATAAAACAGAAGAGAAGGAGAATAACAATGGTTGATACAACTTGTAAACAGCATAGTGGTTTGTTGCAGATGATTACCGATGTTAAAGATGACACAAGTAAACAGTGGGATGAGATAAACCACATAAAGAATAGGCCACCAATATGGTGTACTGCCATAATTGCTATATTAAGTGGTTTGCTAGGCTCAGTGTTGACGTATGCTGCCCTTATAAACAAAGTGGCTAATATTGTGTAATAGCCTGAAAGAGAGAATGGAATAGAAAGGAAGGTACCATGAAAAAGATTGTGAAAATTTCGATTATGTTGTTAGTATTATTGGCCCTTGCAGGATGTGTGTCAGTTAAGAGTGATGATGGAACGACAAAATGGAAGTTGGCTCCCGAAGTGCTTGAAAAAGCCGAAGAGGTTGGTGAGGGGGCACTTGGTTTATTGGGTGCTTTGGCTCCTTTACTAGGCCCCGCTGGAGGAATAGCACTTGGTGGGCTTGCAACCGGTTTGACAATCTTGAAGAAAGCAAAGCCTAAGCTGAGGGATGCGCAGACTAAACATGAGTTGTACAACACAGTTGCATCCATCTCAGTTGATACTTTGGAAGTAATCAAGAAAGATCATCCTAAAGTTTGGGAAAAGCTATCGGACAAATTGCAAAAGGAGGTTGAGGACAGTGGGCTGGATACGAAGGCTGTGAAAAATGCAATACGAGGGTTGCGGGGATTACCTCCAAAACCCTAATTATAATATCCTTCTCTCTTGGGGAACAGCCGGTCAAACTATCTTCCGGCTGTTCCTTTTTCTATTTGCACATCCCAATATACAATGTATACTTTAGTTAGAAGAGACAAGTTAATACAGAATCAAGAGCGGGGGAAGAACGATGCTTACTGCAAAAATTACAATCATCACAATAGTAACTATTGCTATTATTGTATTAGGGTCAATGCTTGCTGGAGCAGCCAAAAATTTGGAACTTGCATCTCACGAGCGGATGGCAAAAATTGATGCGATTTTGAATTGCAAATAGTGTATACCAAAGCTGTGTTTAGAGGAGACAGATCAATGTGTACACTGACAGAAGAAGGTACTTTGATAGAAGACGCTAAATGTGATGGCTGTGAGTTGTGTGGGCCATTTTATGAAGAGTGCTAGGAGACAAGGCAATGGCCGTATGGCAATCAAAACACAAGTATTGGGGTATAAGACGGGCAGGTTGGTTGCATATATGCCTCGGAACGATCAGAGTAAGCTGGAAACGCACCTCAGCACGCCAAAGCTGAATCTAGTAGCAAAGTACGTATTTGCAAAGAAAACAGCTTAGGCAGCGTCTCAGGTAGCATAAAAGCAATGGTAAGGAGTGTAAACATGTTAAAAAGAAAGCAAATTGGCAGACTTAGCTTTGTTTGGTTTTCATTTAGTATGTGGGGTGCTGGTAACATTAAACATCGCTTATGGGTGCATCTCGGGCATTTATCTATTATATGGAATAAAAAGATAAAAATCCAACAGAAGAAAGTGGAAAAATATAAAATGATATGAATTTCATTTGCATGTCTTAATATATCGCATATACTTTAATTGAACAGAGGAGAATTGGCAAATTAACTGAATAGGGAGATGATGCCATGAGGACACATAAAAAACTCACAATCAGAGAAAAGCTTTGTGTTTACGTATGGGGTGGTCTAAATTATAGACCCCGCCTTCTTGTCTGCATAGCAGCTTATTTGACATTGTGCTAAACTGAAATCTGTATCGAATATTGGGAGATTGGAAAATGAAAATTCAAATTAAACATAGATTTACAAGAAAAGTGCTTGTGGAGGTTGAAGCAAACCTGTGTGGAGCAAACCTGTGTGGAGCAGACCTGTGTGAAGCAGACCTGTGTGAAGCAAACCTGTGTGGAGCAAACCTGTGTGAAGCAAACCTGTGTGGAGCAAACCTGTGTGGAGCAAACCTGCGTGAAGCAAACCTGTGTGAAGCAGACCTGCGTGGAGCAAACCTGTGTGGAGCAAACCTGTGTGGAGCAAACCTGTGTGGAGCAAACCTGCGTGAAGCAAACCTGTGTGAAGCAGACCTGCGTGGAGTCAAAATCAAAACATCTCAAAGCGAAGAGGTGTTAAGATGTTTTGGTATTCAAATAGACTAATTGCCTACAGGGTCGGACTCTGTCCCGTTGCAAGGCAACCGGGCGATCAGCATTAGGCCCATCGATGGAGTCTGTACCTTATAAGCAATAATATCTATCGAAAATGGGGGAGGCAAAAATGATGCCTACTATGAGCATAACACTAATCACCCTGATCTTGGCCGTACCGATCAGCTACAACCATTTCAATATACCATTTGCGGATCGATATGACATCACCCGACAAATTGATGACATTGTAACACCATGGTCCAGACCAGTCCCCATTTTGGATAACAGGGCTGATGTCTGGTTACAAGAACAAAAGGATAATGCGTCGTATTTCATGACGCCTGATGTTCTACGCAGCCACGGGCCTTGTGTGCCAGAACCGGCGACTGTGCTGCTGATGGGCTTCGGATGGTTATATTTATGGGGTACTCAGAGGAGGTGAAACCATAAAATGAAACAGAGGGTAAAAAAAATGTCTGTTGAAAGCAAACTACAAACAAAGATTGACACTTTGCGAGTCTCTATTAAATACCAGGCTTTTGATCTTGAATCAACACGCAGAGAATTTCATTATAAACTTATGGTGGTACATAAGGAAAAGGAATGCCTCGAAGTGGAAAACGAGTTGCTTAGAAGTACCCTAAAAAAAGTCATCAGAGAAAGAGACGATGGTGGATCTACTACCTAATCTCTTTTGTTTGTAAATGAAGGAACTGGTTTGAAAGGATGGGAAATGCTTAAAGATACAGGAATAACAGAGAGGTTTTATAAGTGCCGTAATTGTGGACGAGTGCAACTAGAGTCATCGATGTCACGATTACCCATGCTCACATCACAAGGGTATATGAAATACAAGTTACGTTGTGGTGATGTGAGTTGCCACAGCATCAACATAGATCCTTTCGAGGATGAAGGGGTGTTAGGATGAATGGTAATCTTCGTAAAGAAGTCCTCACTGAAACTTATGAAGACCTTCAGAAACTTGTGTATAAAACCGCCTGGGAATTCTGGAAATCCCATGGTGGTGACATTGATGATTTGATAGCACAAGCAAACCTGATCTTCATTGATGCATTTGATACGTATGATTCCGAATGTGGAACTGAGTTATCAACTTGGGTTGTATCTTCGGTTTGGTACAAATTGCTTGGCTATGTGCGAAAGGAAAATGGGGATAGACCACACACTCAAATTGATAAAGTGTTTGTTGAGACATTTCCAACAGCAAACAAGAATTTTTCTGTGTTAGAATTGATCGACGAAATGACACAAGATGCCCATATTGTCTTGCGGTTGTTTTTTGAAACCCCGAGGGATGTTGTGGTTGATCTTTTAGACACTAAGAAGAGAATGTTTTATGTCCAAAGGGCAATGCAAAAGCGTTTGAAGAACCGTCTCCGTCAAATGGATTGGTCAGCACGTAGAATTAAAGAAGCGTTTGGTATAATCAAGAGGGTAATCAATTGTTAAGAGGTATGTGATGAAAAGTATTATAGAGTTCAAAGGACAATATCGTTCCTCAGCAATTTCTATAAGAGTTCTATTTGCTTTCGGAACGATGTGTATCCGACAGCCGAGCATTTATTTCAAGCACTCAAAACAAGAAATTACTCAATGAGAGAAATAATGAGGCAGATGGAAACTCCGGGGCACGCTAAAGTGTTGGGGCGTACATTGGTTTTAAGGGAAGACTGGGAAAAAGTTAAAAACAAGATTAAGAGCTTCCTTTCATCGGAGGCTTTATGATTGAGCCCGAACAACGTGATTATCAAGATAAGGCTGTGCGGAAAATAGAGCACTTCAGAGGCAGGGCTCTATTAGCGTATGAGATGAGAATGGGCAAAACCTTTATTGCTTTACAATGGATAAAACAAAATCCCAAGATGGGACCAGCTGTTGTGGTCTGTCCTGAAATAGGTAAGCTGTATTGGGAGGAAAAGGCAAGACGATACTTTGGAATAAGGGGAGTTGTTCTTAATGGGACAGTCCCCCCCAAGAGAAAATTTATACACAAGAATGAATTATACATTCTCAATTGGGAAATTCTTCAATACTGGGTTTCTTTTCTCAAAAAGGCGTGTGTGCAAGTTCCTATTCTCGATGAAGTACATTATATTAAAGAAAAGAAAACTCAATGCTATAAAGCGACTAAGAAGTTGGTAAAAGATTTACCATATCTTCTTGCTTTAGGAGGAACACCACTCAAGAGTAGGCCGGTGGAACTTTTCAATATTTTGAATTTGCTCAGGCCTGACAAATTTCCTTCGTTTATGAGATATACTTTTCGTTATTGTAAACCGGAATATAGACCTTGGGGATGGCAATATAAGGGAGCAGATCATTTGGATGAATTGCATGAAAATATGACTGCCTGGTGTATGGTTAGAATGCTAAGAAAGGATGCGATGGGGGAGGTCCCAAAGGATAGGCGGATTATTACAATACCTATATCGAACAAAAAGGAGTATCACGAGGCTGAGAATTCTTTTATAAAATGGTTAAGCAAACGATCCTTAACACGGGCGAAGAAGGCAAAGAAGGCAGAGCGTCTTACACAAATGGGATATTTGAGACGCCTTGCGGTAGAAGGGAAAATGCAAAATGTCCTAAGGTGGATAGACAGATGGTTAGAGAAGAGGGATGGAAAGCTTGTAATTTTTGCCATACACAAAGAGATTATCAAACAGCTCCATGATAGGTATAGAAAAGAACATTGTGTAGTTGTTGACGGATCAGTTCGGGGAAAGAAACGCTGTCTAGCTGTAAAGACTTTCCAAACGGACGAAAAGTGTAGGGTATTTATAGGTAATACAAAAGCGGCTGGTACAGTGATCGAACTGTCAAAAGGAAGAGCTGTTATTATAATCGAATTCGATTGGACCCCCGGAGATTTAACTCAGTGTGAAGATAGAATTTTTAAGCAAGAATCGAATGAAGCCATGCGTATATATTACCTAGTGGCACAAGGTACTATAGAGGAGCATATATGCGAAGTGATTCAAACGAGACAAGATGTTCTTTCGCAAACACTTGATGGGAGCAAAGGAGCAAATCAGTTGTCAATATTTGATGAGCTTCGAAGAAAACTTTTAATGAAAGGATAGGAAAATGGGAGCAAGGCTGAGTAAAAAAGAAAAAGAAATATATGAACGTGTTATTAAAGAAGAGTTGATAAGAAAATCTTCTTCATTGAGAATAGTTTGTGAGTTAATCACAAGGCACAACCAACGAAGACACACCCCACATGAAATGGTGAGGATAGTAAGAAGTTTGCTAAAGAAGAAATAAAATGAAAGGATAGTCCATGTTAGTAATAATGATACTGAAAATACTTGGGATATGGTATATTATATCTCTCATTGTTGTAGGGATATTGTGTTTATGTAGAAGCCCAAGAAGATAAAAAAGGAAAGGGTAACTTATGACACTCAGAATTTGGGTGGAGATAATTATTGTTGTTGTGTGCTTTTTATATTTATGCAGGAGGCCTCGAAGATAATGGACCAGAAAATTATAATAATATATACAATGGGTTTTTTGTTTGCTGTATTGATAGGTTTTTTAACAATGAGATTTTTCAGAAAGAAAGGGTAAGACAATGGAAAAACTATTGTGATAAAAGATTGTTGGGAATGTCCACATAAAGCAACTGTAAAATTAAGTGGTAATGTTATGCCATGTTGTGTTCATATTGAAACGTGCAGAATAAAAGGACATAAACCCTTCAAAAGAATTATAGCAAACCCTAATTCTATTCCGAGTTGGTGTCCTTTATGAAATTCCAAGACTTGCTATCTGAATACAATATACCAACTGGACCCTTTGGGCATTACCATGTTCGCAAAGGCTGGCTACAAATGGATTGCCCTTATTGCTCATCTGATAGCCAAGGATGGTATTTAGGGTACTCGATAGAAGGGAATTATTTGAATTGCTGGAAGTGCGGAAATCATCCTCTTATTGGTACGGTAATGCTGCTTACAAACTTGCCTTACCATGAAGTCAAGAAGCTTCTTGATGATTTGGAAGTTGATCCTTTTGAAAAACGTAAGCCTCTTGGTAAACTTATTGTCCCAAAAGGAATAGGAGAATTGCATTCATGCCACAAACACTATTTATATAAAAGGGGTTTTAACTGGAAAGAAATCGAACGTGTTTGGAAAATACGGGGGATTGGGATAGCGAGTAGACTTTCTTGGCGGATATGGATACCAATTCATTATTGTGGAGAGATTGTTAGTTGGTCAACAAGGTGTGTTTCAACTAACCCAAAAATCACAAGATACCTTACTGCATCTGTAGACGAAGAATCAATGCCCCACAAACAACTTCTCTATGGAGAGGATTTTGCAAGGCACGCTATTATTGTGGTTGAAGGTTTTCCTTGTGTTTGGAAAATTGGGCCGGGAGCGGTTGCCACATTTAGTACTGGATATTCAATACAACAGCTTGAACGCATTGCAAAATACCCAACCAGAGCAATCTGTTTTGATAATGAGATAGAGGCACAAAAGCGGGCAAAAAAATTGGTTAACGATTTATCAGTGTTCCCAGGTGATACATATAATGTGGTACTCGATGCCAAAGATCCGGCAGAAGAGTCCGATGCTAATATAAAACGATTAAGGCAGGAGATTTTGGGATAATATGCAAATCGTTTTTACAATATTTGGATTTATGTATTTTATTTTTGCGACGATCGTGCCAGCAATTCCGATCGGCAGAAACTTAGAGATATACACTCGGCCTTTCGATACCCGCCCCACTGTGGGCGACAAGTTTCAATTTGGCTGAATTTACGTCCGGTGCTGGCCGGACGTATGAGAATTGCTCAGGACGTGCCCAAAGCTGAATCTAGTAGCAAAGTACGTATTTGCAAAGAAAACAGCTTAGGCAGCAGTTGGTGGCCTTATTATAATGCTTTCAAGCTTTGTATTGATGCAATATAAGTAGTTTTACATTTTGAGCTTGCTCTGCTCGATAATATAGATACACACCAGAGTGTTTTGAAAAGGAGAGGATATGATGAGTAAAATGAAAAAAGCACCCAAAGAATTGAAAATGAAAAAAAGTCATATGTGGAATAAAAGGGTATTGGTTAGATGTCCTTATTGTGGAGAGTACCAAACTCATACACTTTTTCTTATTCATGAAGGTAATGTTATAAAATGTAAAGAGTGTTCCAAACAATTCCAACTCGGTAAACAAAAGTAGTTCGATATGAAAGAAAAAAACACAAAAGGAATATTCATACCAGAGAAAGTGTTGCATAGCAAGAATTTATCTATGTTCGCCAAGATACTTTATGGTGAGATTGCATCTATTTGTGAACGGGATGGCTTTTGCAAGAAGACAAATATACAACTTGCAGAGCTTTGTGGCGTTCAAAAATGTATAATATCCAGATGGATTAAGAAATTCAAAGATACAAAATTCTTGAAGGTTATCTACAAAGGCAAACATAATTATATACGTTTTATTTTTCTTTCAACCGCAGATAAGAACACCACAAAAAGGACTATACAGGCATACTATACTATAGTACCCAGGTGCAAGAACTCTAAAGAGTATATAAAGCATAAAAACAATGCTTTTGAAGATATTAAAATTGATAATCCTCAAGATATTGAAGATGATTCTTATTTTTCTTTTGAAAATATGAATAAACTTTTTAATGAAGATGGAAGTAAGAGAAAATCTCAAATCAAAGACTAGGCATATTAAATGAAGATTGAAAAGAAGAATAACGATACAGAACGAAGGATCCTCATTTCGATGATTGTCGATTCTGTTGTGTTAGAAAGAATTAATGTGAAATGGCAACCACGTTCTTTCAAATCCAAATGGGCAAATGTCATTGCTCAATGGTGTTTGAATTATTATAGATCCTATGACAAAGCCCCTATGAAACATATCGAAGTTTTGTTCGAGCAATGGTCTTCAAAATCAAAAGATGAGACTATTGTAAATCTTGTAGGTAAGTTTCTTTCGTCGTTGAGTGATGAATATGAAGAATTGAAAGTTGATTGTAATAGTGATTATATACTTGATATTACCGCCGAGTATTTCAACCAAGTTATAATTGAGAGATTGGTTGAGTCGGTTGAGGCTGATGTATCTGAAGGACGCTCCGACAAAGCCCACAACCGATTGGTTGGATACAATAAAGTTGAGATGGGGGTTGGTGAGGGTATTGATGTTTTGCAAGATGTCAATGTAATTAGAAAGGCATTTGATGTTGATCGAAGTGAAACACTTATTGAATTTCCGGGTGCCCTTGGAGAGTTTTTTAGAGGTTCTTTTGAGCGTGAAGGTTTTATTTCTTTTATGGGTAAGAAGGCGATAGGTAAATCATTTTGGTTGATGCACCTGGCTTATGAAGCTATGTTGCAGCGAAGAAGGGTTGCAATGTTTGAAGTTGGTGATATGGGCGAAAGCCAAACAATGCGGCGTTTTATGATAAAGGCTGCAAAATGCCCCCGTTACCCAAAGGATATATATTACCCGACAAAGTTATGGCGAAATGAGAAGAAGCATAAAGTGGTCCGGGAGTTTGAGTTAAAAGAATATACCAAAAAATTGAGTTGGCGAAAGGCAAAAAAGGCCTGCGAGAAAGTAATGGCGAAAAAAGTCAAGAGTAAAGATTCATATCTCAAGCTATCTTGCCATTTCAATTCTACTCTCAGTGTCGATGGGATCGAAAGCATTCTAAAGGATTGGGAGAGGAATAGTTGGATACCTGATGTTATTGTGATTGATTATGCTGATATTTTGAAAATGGCATACGCGGGAAAAGAAGGAAGAGATTGTATAGATGAGACATGGAAGCGTCTGAGGCAGTTATCTCAGAGGAGACATTGCCTTCTTATAACTGCCACCCAATCCGATGCCGCATCTTATGATAGAGGTACTTTGGGGATGGGCAACTTTACAGATGACAGACGGAAGATTGATAGTGTGACTGGAATGATTGGTATCAATCAAACAGAGTCTGAGAAGAAGAAAGGTATTATGAGACTCAACTGGGTATCTTTGAGAGACGATGATTTCCATACGAGCCACTGCGTTTACGTGGCAGGCTGCCTTTCCTTAGCAAACCCTGCCATCAGAAGTTGTTTTTGAAAATTTTTTTATTTTTCCCTTGCCTATTTATGATAATGTATTATACTTTAGTCAGATGGAACGATATTGACAAGTTAATACTAAGAAAGAGGTTGCTTTTATGTAACCGTGTGGAGAAAGCCCACAAAGCCGGACTCGGGTCACGATAATACCACCGGAGCGATTGTTTGCCATGATGTATGTGTGATTAGGCGGCTTGGACGTTGGTAAATCGATCGGGCGATCAGCATTAGGCCCACTGCCCGAGTCTGTGCTTTATTGGCTTGATAATTAAAGAGAGAATAAATTGGGAGGGTTTGAAATGAGGATAATGAGCAGAATTGGTTATTGGTGGGTTGGCAAAACTTGGAAAGATTTTGTTTGTGTGATCTTGACGTTTGGGTACCATTGGTGGAAGCATAATCCTGGCAAAGCTCGGTCTGTTACCTGTCGAATTTGCTGTCGTTTGCCAAAGAAGCAATGGGAACAACTCCAAAAAATGATGCAGAAAAAGGGAGTGTGATTAGGATGGTTAATGAAAGAGAATATGTTATTGCAACAGGGAGGGGTTTTATGCCGTTTGTGAGAACAGTGGAAGATTTTGTGGAGGATATGGTTTCGGATTGTAAGACTTGGAAACAAATATGTATGGTTGTTCAGAGTACTCGGTGGGTGAATCACAAAGTTGCGGTTAGTGCTGTGTATCGTTCGTTGAGACGAAGGCAAAAAGATATTTTGAATCGAAACAGAAAGGGAAAAGGAAAATGAACAAGACAAAAACAAAAGAAGAGAGTTTGGAAACAGTTACGAAGAGCAGAGCCGTTTTGATTTTTGAGGCCTTGGGTTTCAAGACTGCTGGTAAGTGGGACGCGGCTCGCCTTCAGAAGAAGCTCACAAAATTGGACTCGCTGATCGAAGGAGCGGAGCTTGACGCTAAGACACTGAAGCGGGTTAACCAGATTCTGAGGGCACAGGGCAAGGGGCGAACGGTTACGGTTGTTGATCCTGAAGATGCCGTAGCTGATAAGGTAAGGGACAAGGAAGTTAAAGAGGCCGGGAAGCGAGAGACGGATCGGAAAGTCGAAAAGAAGGCGAAACGGGGTAAGAAGGACACTAAGGAAAAGGACAGGAAGTCCGGTAAGAGTGAGAAGAAAGTCGAGAAGGATCAAAAGGAAGTGAAGAAAACCAAGACGGCAGAGAAGGTATCTGCAAAGGATAAGAAGAAAAAGGAAAATATAGATGGGTTTATTCTCAAGTGTCTGCAAAAGAAACCTCATACGATTGACCGGCTTCTTGCTCTTTGTGTTGAGAAGTGGCCGGATAAGGCAGATAGTTTGGGAAGAACTGTGCCCAGACGTTTGAAGACTAAATATTTTGTTGATAAGTGTAATGTGAAGGTTGTTGTGAATGAGAATGGGGCTTATTCAATAGAGTCTTAATTGTAGTCAACGCTCTCCATGGGTGTTGCCTGTTGGCCGTAGGGTTGTTAGTCGATCCTACGGCTTTTTCCATAGGTATCTAAGACACCCTAGTCGTTGTCTGAGCCGTTTTCCCTGTAGATACGTACGGATTACTAGCTATTTAGCTTTGAACGTGCCCTGAGCGATCCTGGGGTGTTTTCTATAAATTTTTGGGAAAGACATTTTATTTTGCGTTTTGGCACGAGGTTCTACGATAATATATATATGGGAGAGCAGCCTATGAAAATTTTGTTGGTTGATATTGATAGTAAAATTCCGAATCTTGCTTTGGCAAAACTTCGTGTGCATCACGAGCGTCTTGGAGACAAGGTCTTCCAAAGAAAGGATGGGTCTTTGTTGCCGTTTCTTGATGCTTATGACAAAGTTTATGTTTCTTGCGTATTCGATTATAATAAGCATCAGTGCAGGAAATGGGAGGGTCTTGCGGAGATCGGTGGTAGTGGGTATAGTTTGGAAAAATGCTTGCCAGCCAAGATAGAGAAAATACGTCCAAAAATAAATCTTGGCTTTACCACAAGAGGTTGTGTAAGGAAATGTTCATTTTGTATAGTGCCGAAGAAGGAGGGTGCGATACACATAGTTGGTAATGTTTATGATTTATGGGATGGAGAATCAAAGAGTGTAAAGATTCTTGACAATAACATACTCGGAGTCCCGGAACATTTTTTTGAAATTTGTGATCAGTTAAAGAAAGAGGGGCTAAAAGTTGATTTCAATGGAGGTTTTGATCATCGTTTATTGTCGGATGCGATATGTCGAGAAATGTTAACACTTCGTCTAATAAATAAACCAACCTCAAGATTACGACTTGCTTTTGACCACATATCTTATATGAAGTCAGTAAAAAAAGCTTTGAAGATGTTACAAAAGTGTGGTTTGAAAGAATGGCAGACAAGGTGGTATATCTATATAGGTGTGAATGATACTGTGGAGAATGTTTTAGAAAGAATAGATGTTATCCGTGAAGCCAAACAATTAGTTTTTGTGATGAGGGATAGGAAGGTTCAGACAAATTCGGATTTCAAAAATATATATAGTTGGGGTTGTAATGTTTGGGCGTACTGCAAAATATCCTATCTGGAATACGTTCAAAACAAACAACATTCTAAGAAAGATAAGAGATCAAAATTATTTTAGGAAAGGTAAAAATGAGAATTAACCGAGAAGAATTTCTAAAGCAGTTGGAATCAGTCATACCTGGTCTGTCAGTAAAAGAAATCATAGAGCAATCATCGTGCTTCATATTCAAGGATGGCACTGTCAATACTTACAATGATGAGATTGCCTGTTCTCAAAAATCATTATTGAAGATTGAGGGGGCTGTCCCAGCAATGCCCTTTGTTTCTGTTCTTCGCAAACTCAAAGAAGATGAGTTGGATTTGGATGTCAATGACAGTGGTTCCCAAATATTGATTAAAGCAAAATCCAAACGTTCGGGAATCAATATGGAACAAGATATTTTGTTACCTATTGAAGCGGTTGATAAGCCGAAGGGGTGGAAGAGGCTTCCTGATAATTTTGCGGATGCTATAGCAATTGTGCAGCCTTGTGCGGGAAGCAATGATGCCGAGTTTGCTATGACTTGCGTTTATATTACTTCTAATTGGATAGAAGCTTGTGACAATCATCAGGTTTCTCGATTCAGAATAAAGACGGATGTTGAGAAATCAATATTGATAAGAAAAGAATCGCTCAAACATATCATATCGCTGGATATGGTAAAATTCAGTGAAACAAAACACTGGATACATTTTAGAAATTCTGATGGTTTGGTATTGAGTTGTCGTCACTGGGCAGACGAATACCCTTCCGACGATCTGTCAAAAGTGCTTCAAATGAAAGGTGAGCCATTGACATTGCCAAAGGGTTTGAAGGAAGCGGTTGAGAAGGCCGAGATATTCTCAGCCGAAAATGCTGAGGATAATAATGTGATCATAAATCTCAAAAAAGGAAAATTTAAGATCACAGGTAAGGGTGCCTCTGGTTGGTTTACCGAGATCAAGAAATCAAAGTATGAGGGCAAATCTTTACAATTTACTATCCCCCCGAAGTTGTTGGTTGAGCTTGTGCAACACTATAATGATTGTGAAGTGTCTGAGAATCGTTTGAAGGTTAGTGGTGGTAAGTTTGTGTATGTGACAGTTTTAGGGAGAGTTGGGGAAGATACATGATTTTCTTTTCTCAATATTGTTTTGATTGTGGCTGTTCTTTTGTTAGTGGTAAAAGACATGCTCGATGTTGGAGTTGTAATAGTAAGAACACAATAAACTGCTATGGGGAGCGGTATGGATGATATTTATAGAAAATTTTTGAAAACAAAAGGCATTAAAAATAGTTTGGCTGGTTTTAAGCCTTTGTGGATACCTGATTTTTTATACGATTTTCAAAAAGAGCTTGTTGATTGGGCTATACGAAAAGGGAAAGCTGCTTTGTTTGAAGATTGTGGTTTAGGCAAAACTCCTCAGCAATTAGTATGGGCTCAAAATGTTGTTGAGAAAACAAATAAGAAAGTGTTAATTGTGACCCCATTGGCGGTATCCCACCAAACGCTCAAAGAAGCATATAAGTTCAAAATAAAAGTAAATAGGTCTCAAGATGGGGTTGTTCATAAAGGGATTAATATAACGAATTATGAAAGGTTGAAAAGTTTTGACCCTAATGATTTTAAGGGTGTAGTGTGTGATGAAAGTTCGATTTTGAAAAATTTCGATGGGAAAACACGTAAATACATTACAGATTTTATGAGTAGTATTCCCTATAGGTTGTTATGCACAGCTACCCCTGCTCCAAATGATTTTGTAGAGCTGGGAACATCCTCAGAGGCATTGGGGGAAATGACACGAAATCAAATGTTGGGTATGTTTTTTACTCACGATTGCAAGACTTCTTCAAAGTGGAATCTTAAAGGACATGCAAAGAAAAGGTTTTGGCAGTGGGTGTCTACTTGGGCAAGAGCTATAAGAAAACCATCGGATTTAGGATTTGAAGATGGTGATTTTGTATTACCCCCTCTTAATTTTTATACGCATACGATAAAGTCCAACTATATAGAGGACACTTTGATGTCTTCACCTGCTGTAGGTTTAACTGAGCAAAGGGCAGAAAAAAGACGGACATTAAACTTAAGGTGTGGGAAGGTGGCTTCCTTAGTGTCGAAAGACAAACCTTGGTTGATATGGTGTCATTTGAATAGTGAGGGTGATTTGTTAGAAAAGTTAATACCTGATGCTGTCCAGGTAGCCGGTAGGCATAGTGACGATTATAAAGAGGAAATGTTATCAGGTTTTTCGGATGGGAATATAAGAGTTTTGATAACTAAGCCAAGGATAGGTGGCTTTGGTATGAATTGGCAGCACTGTTCTGAAATGACATTTTTTCCAGATCATTCTCATGAGAAGTTTTATCAGACATCAAGAAGATGTTGGCGTTTTGGGCAAAAGAAAGAAGTTAATTGTCATTTGATCGCAAGTAATAGAGAGTCTGTGGTTATGCATAATATGATAAAGAAGGAACGCCAGTCAATTGAAATGTACAATGGTATTATACGAGAAATGTCAGAATTTCAATTAGGGAAGAAAAAGATTGAAGCAAAAATGAGAAAGATGAGGATTCCAGAATGGCTGTAAAACATCAAACACATACTAACAATTACTCCCTTTTTAATGGTGATTGTTGTGATGTGATAAAAGACATACCTAATGAGAGTGTGGGATTTTCGATTTTTTCTCCTCCGTTTTGTAGTCTATATTCTTATTCCGATAGCAAAGCGGATATGGGAAATTCAAAAACATACAATGAGTTTTTTGAGCATTTTGGATTCCTAGTTCAGGAATTATACCGGGTAATGCTTCCAGGTAGAATTGTGTCTGTGCATTGTATGGATTTACCAATTTTCAAATCTGTTTCCGGTTTTATTGGGTTGCGTGATTTTCCGGGAAAGATTATAAAGTTGTTTCGCAAAGAGAAATTTATTTATCATTCGAGGCATTGTATTTGGAAAGATCCTTTGTTAGTGGCAGTTAGAACGAAAGCTATTGGTTTAGCCCATAAACAAATTATAAAGGATTCAAGTGTATGCCGAACTGGTGTTCCAGATTATATTTTGTCTTTCAGAAAAAGAGGAGAAAATCCTATACCGATAAAAAATGAAAATGGATTGACTACTTATCATGGTTCAAGAAACATACCAAAAGAATTGAGTAGGTTTATTGGACATAAAGAACAGAAGACCAACAAACGATCTCATTGGATATGGCAGCAATATGCTTCTCCTGTGTGGTTCGACATAAGGCAGACAAAAGTGTTGCCTTACAGGAAGGGAAGGGAATCAGATGATGAAAAGCATATATGTCCTTTGCAGTTAGATACAATTGAGCGATGTATGGTCTTATGGACTACAAAGAATGACACGGTGTTAACACCATTTATGGGTGTGGGCTCTGAAGTGTATGTAGCTGTCAAGAATGGAAGGAGAGGAATAGGAATTGAATTGAAGACATCCTATTACAAACAAGCTATTAGGGTTATGAAATGTATATCGCATCATAGAGATGCGTTTGTGTAAATATGACTAAAGGATTTTTCCATATTAAAAGTCAAAGGTAATAATTTATTTACACAAAGGTTCTTGATAAAGTAGAGGAAAGAGAATGAAAGTTTTAATAGCTTGTGAATTTTCAGGTAGGGTGAGAGATGCTTTTATTGCAACAGGTCATAATGCTTGGTCGTGTGATATGCTTCCAACAGAAAGGCCAGGGCCGCACATTCAGGGGGATGTGCTGGAAATACTGGATGATGGCTGGGACTTGATGATTGCCCACGACCCCTGTACATATCAATGTAATAGCGGTGTACGGTGGCTACATACAGAACCGGGGAGGTGGCAACAATTAGATGATTCGTGCAAGTTTACCAAAAGATTGCTCGGTGCGCCCATAGAAAAAATAGCCCGCGAGAACCCAATTCCTCATAAATACGCCATCAAACGCATTGGACGCAAGTACGACCAGATTATACAGCCTTGGCAATTCGGACATGGGGAGACAAAAACTACATGTTTATGGCTTGATGGGCTGCCCCAACTCAAGCCAACAAACATTGTGGCAGGCAGAGAGCATAGAATGTACAAAATGTCCCCGTCACCAAATCGCGGAAAATTGAGAAGCATTACTTATCAAGGCATTGCTAAAGCAATGGCAGAGCAGTGGGGTAAACCACAAGGGTTTGGGTTGTTTTGAAAATGACTAAAGGTTTTTTTTCTATATCGAAAATACAGACCTGTCAAAAGACGGGGCATTTGCCTCATTGTGGCAGGTGTGGTTTATATAAGCAATGCAAGTCGCCAAAGATGTCAGCGACTGGTAAGGGTAATAAAAATATATTGGTTGTTGCTGAAGCCCCTGGCAAAGATGAAGATAGAGCTAATGAACAGTTGGTAGGTAGAGCAGGAAAACTTTTGCGTAGGTTTTTGAAACCTATGGGTGTTCGCTTAGATGAAGATTGTGTAAAAACTAATGCTGTTATCTGTCGCCCACCTCATAATAAGAAACCAGAAGATTATATGATTGAAGCTTGTAGACCAAACTTAATGAAAACAATTGGGGAGTGTAAACCTAATGTGATTTTTTTGTTGGGTGAAGTTGCTTGCAAATCATTGCTATCAGAAATATGGAAGGATGATATAGGAACAATTAGTCGATGGGGTGGTTTTTGTATCCCTTGTAGAGAACCGAATGCTTGGGTTGTGCCTACGTTTCACCCATCTCATATACTCAGGATGGGTAATGATAAGATGCTTGATAGAATTTTTGAAAGACATTTGAAAGTAGGTGTTGCTAAAGCTGGAAGTCCCCCTTGGAAAGAAGTGCCCAATTATAAGAAGCAGGTGGAGGTAATTACAAGACCATCTCTGGCTGCGAGAATACTTCGTGAAATGACGAAGAAAGGTGGGACATCAGCGTTTGATTATGAAACAAATTGTTTGAAGCCCGATGGTGAAGGAACTGAGATTATATCGTGTTCTGTTTGCTGGAGAGGGCGAAGGACAATTTCATATCCTTGGCAAGGTGAGGCTATTGATGCTACAAGTGAGTTTATAAGATCACCGATGTTGAAGATAGCGAGTAACTTGAAAATGGAAGATAGGTGGACGAGGGCAAAACTTGGGCATGGCGTTAGAAATTGGTATTGGGACACAATGCTTGCTGCCCATGTTCTCGATAATCGACCGGGAATTACTAGCTTAAAGTTTCAAGCGTTTGTTTTGTTGGGGCAAGAAAACTACAATGTTCATATAAAGCCGTTTTTGAAAGCGAAGAAAGGCAGTAAGTTTAACCGTATTGGGGAATTGGATTTTGGTGATTTATTGCTTTATGGTGGACTTGATAGTCTCTCGGAGTATGGTGTGGCACAAAAACAAATCTCATTTATGGAGAATAGAATATGAAAATTCTTAAAGTGGGAGATGTTGATGTTCTTCTTGATGATGATGATTGGTTGCGTTTGTGTAAATATAGTTGGGTTGTTAAAGATAATGGAAGAGGTCATAAAAGTATTGCACGTTGCAAAAGAGAAAATGGAAAACGAGTTACAATCTATATACATCGTGAAGTAATGAATACCCCTAAAGGAATGGAGGGCCATCATAAAGAAGGAAATACTTTTGATAATAGAAAAGAAATGCTTGAGAATCTTACTAAGGAAGAACACATGAGGAAAGATAGGAAATTAGCTTTTAACAAAGAATGTGAAAAAAAGGAAGAGGTGCCTTTTTGAAACCTATAACGAATAGAGCTTATCAACTTTTTCATGATGGTTGTGTGGCTTTGGCCCAAGTCGAGGCAAATGGTATTCGTATAGATACCAATTATCTAAAAGAAGCAATTGACGTTGTTGGTTTACAAATCAGTGAAATATCTGACAACCTTAAACAGTATAAGATTTATAGGTTGTGGAGAAAAAGGTATGGCTCGAAAACGAATCTTGGCAGTAGAGAGCAATTAGGTAAGATTCTTTTTGATGATATGAAATACCCTTGCCCGTCCCGTACCAAAACAGGTAGACCTCAAGCAAATGAATCAAATTTGAAATCGACTGGTTTGGGATTTGTTAATCTTTATTTGAGATGTGAGAAGTTGAAGAAAGCCAGGAGTACCTATTTACGAAATATATTGCGAGAGACAACAGATGGTTTTTTACATCCTAATTTTCCATTGCATCTTGTTCAATCATATCGGGGCAGTAGTGATCATCCAAACTTTCAAAATATTCCAGTGAAAGACCCTGAGATCAAAGAGCTTGTTAGGCGAGCTTTTATTGCTCGTGAAAACCATCAAATTGTCGAGATTGATTTTAAGGGGGCTGAAATTTGCAATGCAGCCTGTTATCATAAAGACCCTCGTATGATTAAGTATATCAAAAATCCGAAATTGGATATGCACAGAGATATGGCTGCTGAGATTTATATGGTAGAAAGGAATCAAGTCAGTTGGGGTATGCGAGATTGTGGGAAGAATAGATTTATCTTCCCAGAATTTTATGGTGACTGGTATAAAGCTCGTGCTTTAAGTTTGTGGGGGGCTATTGAGGAAATGGATTTGAAAATTGAGTCAACAGGACTTGATTTGTATAGTCATTTAGAATCAATGGGTATTTATGAGTTGGGTGCTTGTGATCCAGAGAGAGATCCAGAAGAAGGAACATTTGAGAAACACTTGCAAGATATTGAGTATGATTTTTGGAACAAAAGATTCAAGGTTTATAATCAGTGGAAGAAAGATTGGTGGAAGGCTTATCAAGAGAATGGTTATTTCAAAACACTCACGGGATTTATAGTCGAAGGGAATCTTGATAGAAAGCAAGCAATCAATTACCCAATTCAGGGTTCTGCTTTTCACTGGTTGCTTTGGTGTTTGATACGGATTCAAAAGCTGATGAAAAAATACAAGTTGAGATCCTTACTTGTTGGTCAGATTCACGATAGCATAGTTGGTGACATTTACAAGAGGGAAAGAAAAGACTATTTGAATATTGTCAAGCAGGTTATATATGAGGATATTAGAAAGCATTGGGATTGGATTATTGTGCCTCTTACTGTTGAGGTTGAAGTTGCGCCCATTGGGGGTTCATGGTTTGAAAAAGAGGAGATCAAAATATGATATATAATATTGAAATAATAAATGTTGATCCGAAATTTCAAGAATTTTGTAAATTACCATATCCAAATCACCCAAGGGGGTGCCCTAATTATGGAAAGAAAAAAGGATGTCCTCCGGAGCAGAAATTATTTTTTGATATATTTGATCATGATTTTTATCTTATTTTTACGAAATTTGATTTGGGAGCACATGTTGCTAAATTGAAAAAGAAACATTCTAAATGGACACAACGACAATTAGAATGTTGTTTATATTGGCAGGGTACTGCTCGCAGAAATTTGAAAGCTGAGATTGCTCTTTTCAAAGAAGATTTCCCAACTTATTTTGTTACGGCTTGCCCCGAGGCTATGGGTGTAGATGTAACTGATCTAATGGAGGATAATGCCGGCATTGTATTAGATTGGCCTCCTCAAGACACAGTGTATCAAGTGGCAGTAGCTGGTTTGTGTTATAGTTAAAAATGTATAAGGAGTACTTTAATGATTCTAAATAATGAAGAAAAAGAGAGTATCGTCCAGCATTTTTCTTGGATGATCAAGAGTATGAAATATCGTCACGATACCTTAAAAGGAAATCTTGAAGAAGGAAGCCAAGGTGATTACAGCTCTGAGTTAAAAGCGGCGATGATTTTATTGGAAAGATGTCAAAAAAGTTGAGACGACTGATACAACAGGTTGCCATAGAAAATCAATGCTTGTTAATTGTAGAGATTTTGCCTGTGTATGTAATAGACAAGGAGTCTGTGCCTTGTCTAAAATTACTTTAGAAAGTGCTGGCTCTCTTATTGTTGGTGATTTGAAATGTGTGCAAGCCGAAAGACAAAAATTTGAAGAGGGGAATTGAAAATGGAAGAGCTTTATAAAAAACATCGGCCTAACAGTCTCGATCAAATAGTTGGTCAGCCTATTGCAGTAAGAATACTTGAAACGGCAATTGGGCAAGACAGTGTGCCTCATTTCATACTCTTTACAGGCCCATCAGGTTGTGGTAAGACTACGCTTGCCAGGATTGTTCGTAAGAGATTGAGATGCAGTAGGTATGATTTTATTGAAGATGCTCCTCGTAAGATAGAAGATGTGAGGGCAATCAAACGCAGAATCCATCAAGCACCAATGAAAGGCATTTGTAGAGTATGGTTGATTGACGAATGCCACAAGTTGACTTCGGACGCCCAAGATGAATTTTTGAAGATGCTTGAAGATACACCAAACCATGTCTATTTTCTTTTCACGACTACTGATCCTCAAAAATTGAAAAAGACGATCAGGACTAGGTGTACCGAAATAGTAGTCAAACCATTGAGCGATGATGCTTTGGTGGATTTGCTTTCTTCTGTTTGTGAAGAGGAAGGTGAAAAAATAAATAGCCAAGTTATTGGAAAAATTGTCGATAACAGTGACGGCTCTGCTCGTAAAGCATTGGTACATCTCAACAGTGTTATACAATTATCAAGCAAAGACGAGCAAATGGATGCTATCCTAGCAGCGACAGCCGAAGCTGTGTCGTTCGATATTGTAAGAGGTTTATTGTATAATAGTAGAACGGCCTGGAAAGAAATGGCAGTAATTTTGAAAGTGGCAGAGGGAGAAGACCCAGAACAGATTAGATGGTTGGTTCTTTCATGTTGTAAGACTGAGCTTTTGAAGGCTGGTAAGTTTTCAGATAGGGCATTTTTAATTATCGATGTTTTTAGAGAGAATTTTTATGACTCAAAATTTGCTGGACTTGTGGCAGCATGTTTTGAAATTATTACAGGAGCTAAATAGTGAAAAGAATAAAATTCACTCAAGGACAGTTTGCTATTGTAGATGACAAGGATTTTGAACGGTTGTCTCAATGGAAATGGTATGCTTGGTTGAATACGAGTAATCAAAGTTATTATGCGATTAGGAGTGTCAAAAGGATAAATGGTAAGCAATCTGTGATTCGTATGGCTCGTGAAATTCTTGGTTTGGAGAAAGGGGATAAAGACAAGGAGACCATCGGAATCATAAGACACTTGACAATCGTAGGTGTAATTTGAGAATTGTGGCAAAACAACAGAATCATTGGAATCAAAAAAATCGGAAAGGTTATTGGTGGAATAAACGGGATAAGAAATATCAAGCAAGGATAGTAGTGAGTGGTAAGAATATATATCTTGGGTATTTTAATACTGCTGAAGAAGCTCACAATGCTTATTTGAAAGCAAAGAAAGTGTATCATAAGTTTTAATGTTTTGCGATTTAGCACAGGTTTCTGCGATAATATATTGTAAGATGCAATGAGAAGAGATCAAGGATTTTTGGAGGTACTTATAATGAGTAGTAAAAAAGAGAAAATGTTGGCAAAAGAAGGGTTGTTAGATCTCGATCTTATTTTTGATATTGACAAAAATCGGTTGGACGAAGAATGGATAAACCAGCCCAAACGATTTTTCAGATGGGCTATTGATCTTGAGGGGGCAAGGGATGTTTTGGAGGATGCAAAGGCTGAATTTGATGTGGTTAAATCTGAGATTGATTTAGCCATTAGAAGTGATCCAGAAGATTATGAGGAGTTGCCAAAAGAAGCTGTTGAGAAAAATAAAGTCACTGAGAAAATGGTTGCAGCGGTTGTCCCGATGCAAAAAGAATATAAAGAAGCACAACAGGTTATGTTTGAAGCCAAGTATCGGGTTGGTATTTTGCAAGCTGCTGTCACAACACTTGAACATCGAAAGAGAGCATTGGAGAAACTTGTCGATTTATATGGGCAGCAATATTTTGCAAAACCAAGGGCTTCCGAGAATTCAAAGGAGGTGATGGAAGAAGTAGAGAAGCAATCGGTAAGACGTAGAAGAAAGGAGAAATCGTGACTACTTTGCAATATGTTTTATTGGGATTATTGATTTTAGTTGTTGTAGCACCAACATTGGTTTACCTTTGTGTGAAATGGGGTATTGTTGGTTTTTACAGAGGGAAGGAGGTGTCTTTAGGACAGAGTGATTTTAACATTGTGCGAGACGAAAACAAAGAAACTGAATAGTATTAGGAGAAAAAGAACATGTCAAAGAAAAAGGGCCGAGATAAGCGAAAGAATCGAAGTACTGCAACTGCCGCGAAGCGTCGAGCCGAGACACACAAAACAGGATTTGACAACACGGCTTTTAACTTGCCAGATGAAATGAAAGCTTTTTCCTTGCAGAATGACAAAGCCATCCGTCTCGACATAATTCCCTATGAAGTCGGGGAGGGTAATCCCTACGCCGACAAGGGAGAGCTTCATTATGAACGAACTTATTTTGTCCATCGCAAGATTGGTGCTGACCAGACTTCTTACATTTGCCTTAGAAAGACAAATGCGGAAGCTTGTCCAATTTGTGAAGTTCGGGCGAAGTTGATGAAGGATGAAGCCGCAGACGAGGATATTATCAAAGATTTGGAACCAAAAGAAAGACAGCTTTTCAATGTCATTGATATAAAAGCCAAAAATAAGGGTGTTCAGTTGTGGGATATATCTTTTCATTTGTTTGGCAAACGTCTTGATACAGAAATCAAGAATGCGGATGAAGATGACAACTACGAAAAATTTGCCGAACTTGACGGTGGTTTTACTCTGAAATGTGGTGTGGATGAGCAGCACGGGGGCGGTTTTACCTACTATGAAGTCACAAGCATTGGCTTCAAGCCACGCAAAGAAGATTATGATGAGGATATTTTGGAGCAAGTCGCTTGTCTCGATGATATTCTCATTATTAAGGATTATGATGAGTTGAAGGAAATTTTTCTGCAAACTATTGACGACGACGACGATGACGACGACGACAACGGTGACGATGGTAAGAAGAAGAAGGGTAGTAAGAAGAATTCTAAGAAGACTAAAGAAGATGACGACGATGACGACGATGATGATGACGACGACGATGACGACGATGATGATGACGACGACGACGATGACGACGATGATCAGAAGAAGAAGGGTAAGAAGGGTAAGAAGGGAAATAAGAAAAAGCTCAAGGATAAGAAGGGCAAGAAAAGCAAAGGCAAAGATAAGAAGAATAAATGCCTGCATGGGGGTAAATTTGGCAAAGACACAGATGAACTCGCTGAGTGCAATGATTGCAAGGTGTGGGATATGTGCGATGATGCTTAGTTATTGTGTGCTTTTTTGAAAAGTAAGGTAGTATTAAGGCTGATGGTAATGTTTATGAAAACCTGTCCGAGTTTTATTTATGCGTAAAGGACAAAGCCACATTATGGAAAAATTTGGCCAAGTTCATAAAACAAGTGAAGTATCGTGACATTGCCATCAGCCTTTTGGAGTTTTAATGAAAACAGACGATATAAAGAAAGCATTAAGGCAAAAGCATAAAAAGGAAATATTGGCAGCGAAAGATTTTTTGTCTACTGGCAGTACACTTTTGAATCTTGCTTGTACGGGATTTCCAGAACGTGGTTTTGCTAAGGGTCGGTATTATTTTCTTGTAGGTGATTCGATAAGTGGTAAAACTTGGTTGGCGATGACTTGTTTAGCAGAGGCAAGCATCAATCCGAATTTTAAGAATCATAGATTTATATATGACAATGGTGAAGATGGGGCTTTGATGGATATTGAGCGATTTTTTGGCAAAGATGTTGCTAAGAGATTAGAGGAGCCTGCCGGAGGGGCTTCTGAAACAATAGAAGAATTTTATTACAATGTCGATGATGCTAATAAGAAGGGCAAGTCTTTTATTTATATACTTGATTCGATGGATTCATTAAGTAGTGAAGCAGAAGCATATAAGTTTATGTCAAATAAAAAAGCTCACAGAGCGGATAAGGATACTAAAGGTTCTTATGGGGATGGCAAAGCAAAGATTAATTCAGCAATGCTTCGCAGGGTGATAGGTAGGCCCCTAAGAGAAAATGGTTCGATTTTGATTATTATAAATCAAACAAGGGATAACCCTGCTGCTCAAATGTTTGAGTCTAAAAAGACAAGGTCTGGTGGGCGTGCTTTGAAATTCTATGCCTGTCTCGAATTGTGGTCAAGTGTTGGTGGTAGAATCATAAAGACGGTTCATGGGAAGAAATACCCCATTGGTGTTAAGAGTTTGGTTAAGGTCAAAAAGAATAGGATAAATGGACGAGAACGTATTGTTATAATTCCTATATACAATTCAGTTGGCATTGATGATGTGGGTAGTTGTGTGGATTACCTTATCGAGGAGAAGTATTGGAAGAAAGGTGAGGTTATTAAAGGCAAAGGTCTGGGTATAGAAGGCTCAAGAAGAAAGTTGATTAGTATTATCGAGCATAGCAATCTTGAGAAAGATTTGCACGAACTTGTCGCTGATGTTTGGAACGAAATCGAAGAGGCTTGTGTCATAAATAGAAAAAGGAGATACGAATGATGTCTAAAGAGAATATAAAATCTTCTCCTTTAATATTTTTGTATGGAAGCTCTTTGGGAAATTTACAAGATGCTGCTGATTTGGATTTAATTATTGTGTCTGAAAAACCTGTCGATGTTTGTGTTTATACACCAGAGGAATGGGAAGAACTAAATTCTAAAGGAGAGATTCTTTGTCGGGGGAGGACAGTTTTGTACCCATCGAGTTATAAGAAATTGCGACAGAGACCATTGTTGAAAAAGCGAATTTTATAAAGAGAGGAAAAGTTATGTCTGAGATGCCAAAAGAAATGAAAGAGCATTATGTGGAAGAAGCAAATAAACATGCTGACTTTTTGGTTGAGAAAGTTTTCAAACCTGTGTTTCTAATGGCCTTTATTCATGGTGTAAAACATGGTAGGGAAGATGTGTCAAAAGAGATTGTGGCTGAGGTAAAAAAACAAAATGAATAGAAAATATTTATTATTGGATGGAAATTACCTTTGCCATCGTGCTAAATATACCACTGGTGACTTGAGTTATGGTGGTGATGCCACTGGTGTTGTGTATGGGTTTTTGAAATCATTATCAGGATTTCAAGATTTGTTCAACACTTCAGATTTCATATTTTGTTGGGATAGTAATACGAGTGAAAGAAAGAAGATTTATCCGCCATATAAAGCCAATAGGGTAAAGGAGTATACAGACGAAGAAGAGGAGTTTGATCAAGCATTTAGAAGACAGATGAAGAAACTTCGCACAACCTATTTGCCTATGATAGGATTTAAGAATGTGTTTATTCAAAGGGGTTATGAGAGTGACGATATAATGGCTTCGATAGCTCTGCATACTTCTAATGAGGATGAGGTTGTCATCATATCGAGTGATAAGGATATGTATCAGTGCCTTACTCATAATGTTTTTTTTTATAATCCACAAACAAACAAAATTTTGACTTTACAAGGATTCAAAAAGCAATATGGAATACGACCTTATGAATGGAAAATTGTAAAGTCTATTGCCGGTTGTGCAACTGATTATGTTAAAGGTGTGAAAGGTGTTGGTGAAAAAACGGCTATTAAATATTTGAAAGGTGATCTTAAAGAAGATAGTAAAAAATACAAAGACATTGTATCAAAGGAAGGTGTTGCTATATATGAACGCAATTGTAAACTTGTGGTTTTGCCAATGGAAGGCACAAAGGAATTCAAATTGCAGAAAGATGTTTTGTCTGAAGATGGATGGAAGTGTGTGGTTGAAATGTTGGGTATGGGGTCAATCAGAGATAGGTTTCCATTTCAGAAGAAAAGGAGGGGGAGATGAGCCCAACTCAAAGAACTTTGAAACGATTGCGAGGGCAAGGGTATAGAACGGCTGTTGTGGAGCGTTGGTTACGGTATGCCGGGCAGTTTGGTAAGCGTCAAGATATGTTTGGTATCATAGATGTTCTTGCTATCAATTCGGAAGAAGATTTGGGGATACAATGTTGTGCAGGTTCTGTTAAAAGCCATTTGACAAAATTGTTGGAAGAAAGAAATCAGGAGTGTTTCGATTGGCTCGAATGCCCTCATCGAAGATTAGAGATATGGGCGTGGCGAAAGCTTTTGAAAAAAAGAGGCGGGAAAGCCAAAATTTGGTCGCCAAATATTGTTGAGATTACTTTAGAGGATCTGGACTTGTGAAACAAATTAAACTATCTCAGGGTGAATTTGCTATTGTTGATGAGAAAGACTTTGAATTTTTGTCTCAATGGAATTGGTGTGCTGCGTACCTCAAAGCGAAGAAAAAATATCATAGGATTGGAAATGACAAAGGTAGAAACACTAAGGCAGGCGAAAAGGTTAAAAAGACTCCTTAGGGAGTTGACTGAAGCTGCTATAATGGCTCGTTATGGTCGACTTGAGAATCTTGAGTTTATCGAGCATAGTTTGAAAAAAGCGAAAAAGGAGAATGAGATAATACAGTTGTTGTTCGGCCAGTCTGATTTGCATCAATTGGGAATAAAATGGGGCCTTATAAAAAACAGAGAAGGAGAGTAAAATGAATGAGCATATTTTACTACTTATGTTAGAGCAAGTCCTTTTGCAACAATTGCTTATGATGAGGAAATTGAATATTGATCTGGAATTAGTGAAACTTTGTGAAAAACAAGTACATCAATTACAGGATAGTATGAATAGGGTCCATGAATGATCGAAAGAATTCAAATAAAAGGATTTGGTGCAAACGAGAAATTGGACATCGAGTTTAGCCCAAACGTCACCTCCATTGTAGGTAAAAGTTTTATTGGCAAAAGTTGGGCCTTGAGGGCTTTGCGATGGGTCTTGTTAAACAAACCTGCTGGTGATTCATTTATCAATTGGGATTCAGATGAAGCCAAAGTCCGG
>SDBT01002951.1_pt1 | contig 29647 bp, 22 predicted proteins | sample 2277101 | NCBI WGS metagenome assembly SDBT01 (sample SAMN10404973, study PRJNA504765) | marine sediment metagenome | isolation source: marine sediment core GS10_PC15, 103 cmbsf | place: Arctic Ocean: Southern Knipovich Ridge | collected 2010
GGCTACTTACTTAGTGGCGGGTAAACGGTCTTTGATTTACCAATCAAAGACCGTTTACCCGCCACTACCAAGACTTTGCTTCTCTAACTGGAAAACTCGTATAATCATAACGCTTTCTGCCATTTTCTGCAAGTAATTTTCCACATTTCTGAAAGTTTATCGTATTATCAAGCGCTATTGGTTGGTTCTCCTTAGACTTCGTGTTCGGTACGCGTGATTATCTCATCCTGAACGTCCGAACTGAGGTGCGTGAAGTATGCGCTGTAGCCTGCGACACGGATGATCAGATTCTGATAGCTTTCCGGGTTAGCCTTCGCTGCCCGGAGCGTAGCAGCATCCACCACGTTGATCTGCAATTCCTGACCGGCAAGCTCCATGAAGGTAGTGGTTAATTCCTGTAGTCTTTTCACTCCATTCTCAGAGCTAATGCTGCTTTTAGAAAACTTGATATTGCAGGTATTCCCAGCCGGCCAGTGTTCGATATTATTCAGCATGGCTACTGAGCGCAGCAAAGCAGTTGGCCCGTTCCTGTCCGCTCCCTGGCACGCTCCAACACCATCCACAAGCGGCGCGCCTTTGTGACGGCCATCCGGCGTGGCGGCAGTCCAGTGTCCTGCGCCCACATGACCGTTAACCGGCCAGACTCCGCAAGTGTAGCGTCCGTTCCTCGAATCCACCTGATTCCAGCAGAAATCCGCATGAACTGCGTTTACCTGATTCGCGAATTCATCCACCTCCTGGATCCCATTACCGAATCGTGAGCTGCTATGAGCCAGCATTTGGCGGATGTCCTCATGCCCCTCAAAATCATCCAGTAATGCCTGGTGGAGCTTCTTCCATTTCAGGAGTTTTTTGTCATAAATGCAGTGCTTGATCGCCATCAGACCGTCATACACATTGGTGGGGCCATAGATGGCAATGCCGGGCAGATTGTATCGGGTGCCGCCAAAGACCAAGTCCCGCCTGTTTGCAAGACAATCATCCAGCAGCGATGACATCAGCGGACAATGCCCATTTAGCTTTTGCTGTTCTCCTGCTATATGGGTTGCAAGGATGTTCAGACCAGCCAGATACTGAACTTGTGTCACGTAGGCTTCCCACAGATCATCAAATGAGCGGAATTTCACGGGATCGCCTGTATGAATACCTATTTGCCTGCCTGTGATCATTGATTTTCCATCGTTCAGAGCTAATTCAAGGGCTTTGGCAACATTTATATGACCACCTGCGGTCACTCCTTGCTCTTTGCCCGGAACGCTTGCCTCCACACAGCCCACTATGCCATAGCCGGCGGCATCTTCAGCGGCTACGCCATGAGCTATCAATGCCGGTATAATAACCTGGTCGTTGAAGAGCGCGGGCATCCCAAGTCCAACGGAGATTGCACTGTGTACCTGCTCCCAAAACTCAGGGGATATATTGGGATGCCAGCGCACCGACAGAGCAGGTTGATTAAATCCCAGCGCAATTGTCGCGTCAAGACAGAGGGATGAGAGTTCATTTGACTGGTCATTTCCGTTTTTATCCTGCCCACCCAGTGTCAGGTTTTGGAAGGTCGTAGCTTTAATTTTCGTGCCCACGTTCTCCATGAACTTGACCCACAGGTTGAGCAGAAGCTCCCAGGCTTCCTCACCAGATAGTTCGCCAGATTCCATTTCCTTCTGATAGAAGGGATACATATACTGATCAAATCTCCCGGCGGAGATAGACCAGCCGTATTGTTCGATGTGCATAGCCAGATGCACAAACCAGAAGCTCTGGAGTGCCTCAGTGAAGTTGCGCGCTGGTTCGGCAGGAACGCGATGGCAGGTCTCAGCTATGCGTTCCAGCTCTTTCTTTCTTTGAGGATCGGTTTCAGAAGAGGCTTCCGCGTCTGCCAGATCGGCATATCGCTCTGCCCAGAGGATAAGCCCCTCGGCAGCGATAGTAACTGCCTCCAGAAACGCCTGACCTTCCCTCTCTGTCTCTGGAGTGTCCGCCAAAAGCTCCGCTGCTTCAATTGTAATGTCTCGGAAACCATGATTCAGTGCCTTCTCATAATCTACGATGACGTGCCCGAAGCCGCTGGATGTCCCGGTGCAGAACCCAGCAGCCATTTCCCTCTCAGCAAGGGATAGCCGGAACGGGTGTGCTGCCTTCGCTATTGCTCCTATATTTTTGTCATGCCAGTAGTCCCATATTTCCGGCGGCGCTGTTTCCTCCTTTAGCCCACCAAGATTGAATTCCGGATATACAGATCGTCCGCCCAGGACAGAAGCTCTCTGCCCCACTATAAGCTCTCCCTCGCGAATAAATATGGGTATATTTGCAAACACAGTATACAAAGCTCTAGCTCTGCGCAAGGCAGGATGCTCACCCTCGGTTTCCTTGTAGGACTCAGTGACAATCCTTGCGCGCTCCAAACAGACACTATTAGCTGTTGAGAATAGCGCTTCCTTCAGGTGTTTTATGCGTCCGGGAACTGGAAGAGTCTGGTATTCTGACATGGACTTCTCCTTAATACGACCTTTTCACTTATGCAATGGGTAGAGTTGCAGGGGCGGGTAAACGGTCTTTGATTTACCAATCAAAGACCGTTTACCCGCCCCTACCAAAACACATTGTTAATGGTTGTCCATCAATGGGCGCGAACGTCGTAGGCATAGAGGAAATCTACGTGCCGGAGGTAGAGGATTCCACCGCATACAACAGGATGCGCCCAGAATGGCTCTTTATTTACTTTGGGTAACTGGAATTGGCTGACAACGCTAAATCCCTCAGGATCTGGGGGCATAAGTGCAACAGTGCCGCCATCGCTCATCAGATAGAGCATACCGTCAGCGTAGGTCTGCGTTCCAGTAGCCTTTGTTGGTATGCCTTCCACGGAATACATGGTCTTGCCTGTCTTCAGTTCCAGACAGGCCCAATGCCTCCACTTGTGGTTTCCATCAGCATGTCCGTAGAGATAGCCATCCACAAGGACAACCCCTCCGTGTTCGTTATCAAGTTCCCCGGTATGCCAGACTTCCTCAACTGTGCAGGTTTGGTCTTTGACGTTGAGTTTGAGCATGTTTGCGCCAACCCCAAAGGTGCGGAACGTAATTATGCGCCCATCATAATAGACAGGGGTACTGATATTGGAGCCATATTTGATGGGGTGGTCATACTTCCACAGCAGATTACCTGTATCAGCAGCAACGCCAATGGCCGAGCCATACATCACTGTAATGATCTGCCTCAGGCCTTTGTAATCGACACTTATAGGAGCGACGTAGCCCGGCTTGTCGCCGACTCCGGTGCAAGTCCAGACAGTTTCGCCGGTGTCCCTGTCCAGAGCCACCATACTCACTTCCTCACCACCAGGGCAGCAGATGACATTTTGGCCATCCACCAGCAGAGATTCACTCAAAGCCCACTGGATGTTTCTGCCCTGGAATTTCTCCAGGATATTTAGCGCCCATATTTTCTCACCTGTCTTAGCTTTGAGGCATACAATGTTACCATTGCCGTTCAGGTGATAAAGCTTATCGCCAACGATGGTGGGAGTCGCACGAGAGCCCGGGTAGGCTTTCGTAAAAGCTGGGCCGCTCTTCGTCTGCCAGAGTATATTGCCTGACATATCCAACGCTGTGATAACGGTATAGCCTTCAATATTACCAGCAGTATAGATCATCCCGCCAGTTATAGCCACGCTGGAGAATCCATGCCCGATCCCCTCAGCCTTCCAGACCAACTCAGGCCCTCCTTCTGGCCATCGTTTTAGTAAACCTGTATCGCTGGATAGGTTATCCCTTCGCGGCCCGTGAAACTGAGGCCATTCACATCCCTCAATCCCCTGTGCCATTATAGCAGATTGAGTCGCAATTGCTGAAACCAGTACCAGAATAAATAGAACTCGCCAAAGTTGCCTATATGCCATGATCACATCTTTCTCCTATTAACTCCTGTTCTTCGCCACTGTGGCGTAGGACTCAAATAGGCTTCAAGTATACGGGACTGGGCCTTTCACTTCAAGGCTTTTCTGGGGTAAACAATAGACAGAGGCATCCTTTTCGCTGAGATTCCCTTGACATGGTCTCAAAAAGATGGTAGATTATTGTTGTGAATGAGTGATGACTGATTAAGCTGCTGTATTTGGGCTATTATGCTTTTCCAATCTAAGTTAGTGGAATCACTCTCAGGTTGAAAGAATCAGGTTGAAAGAAGAGGAACTAATTGTCAGCTCTGGAACAAGAGATCAAAAGTGGATTATTGAGCTTCTACGAAAGCAAATTTGCGGCGTGGGAGTATATAAGGGTTCCTGCTGTCACGAAGATCTCAGATGGTTGGGAAAATGAGGTCTATTCGTTTGCGGTAGAATACAAGAAAAACACAGAGCAGATACATGAAGATCTGATATTAAGGGTTTATCCGGGTGATGATGCACGCCAGAAGTCTGCAAAAGAGTTCGATGGAATGAAAAAACTCCATAAACTTGGCTTCCCGGTACCGGAAGTTTTCATGCTAGAGGTAGATAATTCCCCTTTTGGCAAGCCATTCGTAATCATGGAGAAAATCGAAGGGCGATCCATGTGGTCAGTCCTTGATGAGTCCACGGATGAGAGGAAGCTGGAGTTAATAGATTTATTCTTCAGAATGCTTGTCGATCTTCATGCTCTCGACTGGAGGCCATTCGCTTCAGATCCGTCAATCTATGAAACAGGAGACAAATACGCGTTCATTGACAACTTGCTTCCAATGTGGCGAAAATACATGGAAGATTTTCAGGCGAATGAGTATATTCCCATTCTGGATTGGCTAACGGAGAGAAGCCGGGACGTTCCATGTGATCGGCTTTCTGTGATCCACATGGATTATCACACAAATAACGTGTTGATGCGAGACGATGGCACAGCATTCGTTATCGACTGGACAAGTATTGACGTTGCTGACTACAGGCTTGATCTGGCATGGACGATTGTGCTGGCAAACCCAGAACATCGAGATCCCATTCTGGGCGAGTATGAACGGGTCTCAGGCCGCAAAATCCAGGAGATCGAGTATTTCGAGGTGATAGCAGGTCTGAGAAGATTATTCAGTATTTCAGTATCTCTCAGCGACGGCGCTGCCAGAATGGGAATGCGGCCAGAGGCGGCGGAAATGATGAAGAGCAACGTGGGGCACATAAAAGATGTGTATTCACTTATGTGTGACAGAACCGGGATAGCTATCCCGGAGGTGGAAACAATGATCTCAAGCATCTCTTAAAGAAAGGGGGATACTAGATCTAACATAGAATGAATCTGTAAGATCAGCATTTTAATGCCTGATCGAAGAAACGGCGCGGATATTCTGAAATCTGTCGCCGAAATACCAAATGAAAATGGAGGATCAAAAAATGAAACACAAGTTTTCCATAATCCTTGTATGCCTGATATTCGCGGCATTCTCAGTTGCAGTCTCAATGGCAGCTCTTACGGATGGCCTGGTGGCTTACTGGCCTCTGGACGAAACTAGCGGCAACGTAGCTCACGACGTTATAGATGGTAATGATGGGGAGTTGCAGGGCGGTCCAGTATGGTCAGGTGGCGTGGTGGGAGCAGGCGCGCTCACTTTTAACGGCATAGACACCCTTGTGCGCGTAACTGGGTTCGATGTAGTCGGCGGCAGCGGCATCACCATCGCCTGTTGGGTTATAACCAACAACCTGGATACACCGGGTAATGATCCCAGAATGGTCTCAAAGGCAATCGGCGGCAATAGCGCTGACCACTGGTTCATGTTGAGTTCGACACGCATCAGCGACGAAAAGAGATTCCGGTTCCGTCTCAAAACAGATGGAACTACCGATGAATTGAAAGCGGACGCTGGCGGAGTTATCGATCTCGACACCTGGATTCACGTAGCGGTGGTCTGGGATGGCAGCGATATGATGATATATAAGAACGGTGCGTTAGCAGGCTCCCTGGCTAAGGGTGGGACACTCGACGTTGATCCCACTGTTGAAATGGCAATTGGCAGCCAGCCCGCTACTGCTGACGCCAGACCGTGGGACGGCAGCATGGACGACGTAGCCATCTGGAACCGTGGTCTGAGTGCAGAAGAGGTCAATGAATTGATGAATACTGGTATCCCCACGGCTACCGCTGTCAAACCAGGCGAAAAACTAACAACAACCTGGGGCGAGATCAAGAATTAGACAAGATCAAGACCTGGTCATAATTTGATGAATATTCTGGGAGCGCAGCCATTTTGTCCGCAACACGAGTATAATGCAGGCAAGATGCCTGCGCTCCCAGAAACAATGGAGAATGAAAATGAAACACCGATTTTTTACAGTTTTTATGTGCCTGCTGTTCCTGACATTTTCGGCTACGATTGCAATGGCGGATCTTACAGATGGTCTGATGGGCTACTGGCCACTGGACGATGGAAGCGGCAAGACGGCTCGCGATGCGTCTGGAAAAGGCCATAATGGAACGTTAGAGGGCGGTCCGTCATGGGTTCCGGCGGCTGAAGCCAAGATGGGTACAGGAGCGCTTGCTTTTGACGGTACAGATGATCTCGTACACATAACTGATTTTGATGCGGTGGGCGGCGACGGTATCACCATCGCTTGTTGGTTTAAGGCAAGCAATCTGGATACACCAGGTAATGATCCCAGAATGGTCTCTAAAGCAATCGGTGGCAATAATGAGGAGCATTGGTTCATGTTAAGTTCGAGCCGTATCAGTGGCGACAAGAGGTTACGGTTCCGTTTGAGAACAGATGGAATAACCGACGAAATAAAGGCAGACGCTGGCGGCGTTATCGAGCTTGACATCTGGATACACGCAGCAGTGACCTGGGATGGCGCTACAATGGCAATATACAAGAACGCTGTGGCAGTGGGCACCATACCTAAGGCGGGTATACTTGATGTTGATCCCAACGTTGAAATGGCAATTGGCAGTCAGCCGCCTACTACTGATGCCCGGCCGTGGGACGGCCTCATTGACGACGTGGCCATCTGGAACCGTGCCTTAACCCCGGCCGAACTTGGTGAAGTGATGACAATTGGTATCCCATCTCTTGCTGTGGAGCCAGGCGAAAAAATAACCACAACCTGGGGTTCGATTAAGTATTAGTCAATTATCCAACCATCCCTTGTCTACACGCGCAACGGGGTAGCTCAAAATGGATGAGATGAAGATTCAGAAGGGCGAAACTGAGATTACGGCGAAAATTCTTGAGTTCCTGCACTCGAAGAATGTGGATTTTGAAAAGATGGAGCATGTACCTGTCACTACCAGTATCGGTGCGGCTGAAGCGCGTGGAAGTCAGCTTTCTCAGGGCGCTAAGGCGATAATCGTCAAAGCCGATGATCAGTATTACAGTCTCATCATCTCCGCGGCTGTGCGTTTAGACAACAAAAAACTTCGGAAGATACTTGGAACACGGCGCGTCAGGTTCGCAACGCCGGAGGAGTTGTTTGAGCTTACCGGCTGTCTGCCCGGTGCCGTTCCGCCTTTTGGAAACCTGTTTGGCCTGCCAGTCATAATGGATAATGCACTCATGGCAGAGGAGACGGTCTACTTCAACTGTGGAAGCAATACCATCTCGCTCCGCATGGCGCGCTCCGATCTCGTTGCGATGACTGAATCACAGATAGAAGATTTCCATAAACCAACTGTAGATACGTGATCTCTCCTATGAACCTCATACGAAAGATATGGATTCTTCTGAGTAGAGCATGTTTGCTGCTCATAGGAATCCTGTTGCTTACCATTGCCATACCGCATAAAAACCCGTGGGATATGTCACTGGTCAGCGTGAAGGGTGATAAGGGGCAAGAGGTCATCGTCAATTTTCCCGTAGTCAAGGACTTTCATCTCTCCTCCATCATCGAATTTCCCATCCACACATCCGCAAAATCCATATTCATAACAGCCGGCATTGCACTCTTTATACTGATAATCATAACACCATCAGGCAGACAAGGGGCGGTAAACTGCTTCCGAAAGATAAAGCCTGTACCTGCCATTCTGCTCTCAATGGGCGTCTTTCTCTTCACACTGAAACCAACCCAGAGCGGCATGAGAATTGTCCTGTATCTGACATTTGGATCCGTCGGTCTGATGTTCTCGCTTGTGGGTATCTATCCTCTAATAATCTGGCTGGGGAAATATCGAATTGGTGATATAGTGCGCCGGATCGCAGGGCGCGTCAGCTTCTTCTTCTACAATGTGAAATTAAGATACTTTCTGGGTGCAATATTCATCCTCGCATTCACCGCATCCAATCTGGGGTCGTATTTCTTCTTCGAGCACATACCGCACATACAGGACAGCCTCGATCAGGTCTTCCACGGAAAGATATTCGCGCAGGGAAAGCTCACCGTCCCTTCCCACGAATACAGGGAATTTTTCAACTTCACACACATGATAAACGACGGGAAATGGTACTCAGAATACCCGCCCGCCCACTCTTTCCTGATGATGCTCGGCATCATGCTGGGTATGCCCTGGATAATCAACCCGCTAATGGGCGCGCTGTCCATAATAACGTTCTACTTCATCGGCAAGGAGATATACGACGAAAAGACCGGCAGAATTGCGGCTCTGCTGGGTTTATTTTCGCCGTTTATAATCTTCATGTCGTCGGAGTTTATGTCTCACGGAAGCGCGCTATTCTGGCTCGCTCTGTTCGTTCTATTCTTCGCCAGAACCGTCAAGCGTGGAAGATTTCATAACCCCTTAATCTCCGGCGTAGCTCTGGGCATGGCTCTGAACGGGAGGCCCATGACCGCCTTCGCTATATTTGTACCTTTTGCCGTATATTCAATCATCCTTCTGATACGAGGCTTCAGAAAGCACGTATTTCCGCTTTTCATAATGTTTATCACTGTTTGTGTTTTTCTGGGCATACTGTTTTTATTCAACTATCTGACGACAGGCAAGCCATTGCTGTTTGGCTATGAGGCGAAGTGGGGCCCGGGGCATAATCCCGGCTTCGGGCACAGCGGTTGGGGACAGCCCCACACACCTTCCAAAGGCCTGAGGCAGAATCTAAATAACTTAAACGCCCTCAATAAATACCTGTTTGAATGGCCTATCCCCTGCCTGTTTTTCGTTTTCCTGCTGTTCGCTACTATTACAAAGAGCAAGTGGGATTACCTGTTCATAAGCTCCTTCTGGATGCTGTCCATAGTGCATTTTTTCTACTGGTTTCAGGACTGGTGCTTCGGACCTCGATTCATGTATGAAGCGTCCACCATGACTATTTTACTGACGGCCAGAGGGCTTCTCCGCACACCTGAACTGGTGAACAACACATTCGGTCTAAAGACGCCGCCCAGGAGAGTTAAAGCAACTGCTGCGGCCGTGGTGATAATATGCACCCTGATCGGCTTGAGTTTCCATATCCGCCCGCTGGTGCGGCTATACTCCAAAAACTATTGGAGCGTAAACGCGTCAGTCCTCAAGGCAGTGAAGAGAGAGAAGATAACAAATGCTGTGGTCTTCGTCCGATCATACTATGGCTCAGTATTGCCAGCGAACTCGCCCACGTTCGACGGTGATGTGATATACGCGCGTGATCTGGGCGTAAAAAATCGCAAGATGATGGAATACTACCCCGACAGGAAGCACTATATTGCCGACGGCTCAAAGATTGCTGAGGCGATTGCTCCGGCGAAGGATGAGGTCATTGTAGAGGCTGAGTCCTTAGAGGTTATAGATACATCCGGCGACAATGCAGCCCCGCAGAATATGAAGGGGTTCGGACCACAATGGAGCGGCGATTCCCAGATCCTCGTGAACACCAATGAGCCGGGTGACTATATAGTCCTCGCCGTGCCCGTAGAGAGTGACGGAACCTACGAAATATCGGCTTATTTCACGAAGGCTCATGATTTCGGACAGATACAATTGACGATCAACGGGAAACCTATGGGCGCAGTCTTCGATGGTTATAATAGCAAGGTCGTTCATACGAACAGGGTGAATATGGGGAAGATCTATCTGAAAAATGGCAATAATCCCTTCAGATTTCAGGTTATGGGCAAGAATAAATCGGCGGAAAACTATCAGTTCGGGGTGGATTGCTTCATCCTGAAAAGTGTTGTAGATTAGACATTATTGGAAATAGTGGATTGTTTAGTCTGGATTCCAGCGAAAGCTGGAATCCAGTCCTGGCATAAAAGTTAAGTGAATTTATAGAATTTGTATTATCGTGTTATTTCCAATAATGTCTCTTGATGTGCGTCAAACGATCTTGTGGTTTGTTAGGCTTGGCTTAACTGCCGATATGCAGTTCCATCACGTCTGTGCTTTGCGTGAATCCGTGGCGCTGGTAGAATTCAACGCTGGCTTCGCTGGGCCACACGATCAAGGACTCCAGTTTCAGTTCTCGCGCCCATGCGATGACCTGCTTCAGCAATTCTGAGCCAATACCGGAATTGCGTTCTGCTGGCATTACATACGTATTAGTGACGTAACCGTGTTTTGCGAGAAAACGCCCGGGACGCGGCACTTTCGGGATGACCCGAACGTAGATGTTCCCGATGATCTTCTCATCACGCTCAGCAACCCAGATATGCCACCTGTTGCTGGACAATGCATTGTTCAGAAACTCGGTGAAGCCATCCAGAAATTTTGGGAAGCTCTGACCGCTGGCCTGCACCTCATCCGTAGAGAAATCCCAGCGCAGTCGAGCAAGTTGAGCACCGTCGCGCAACTCAGCGTGACGGATTGTGATGCCAGGGATGCCTGCTGACTCTTCCGCCTCTTCCGTCGAAATATCATCGTCTGAGGGCGGATTTACCGTATCATCAATATATTCAATGTCGTTATCCTCACACCACTCTATAGCGATCTTTTTCAACGCCTCTGCCCGGTGTTTATACCAATCATCCTGAATTCCGAATCTATAAACGCCGTCCTTGAATCTTCGGAAAGCGCCGCTGCCTCTGATGGCACGGGATAAAGAATCGGAAATATCCTCATCGTCAACGAAATAGCAGAATTTTTCCATGATCCGGTATTCGTGTATATCGAACTGCGTGGGCAGCGATACAAAGCTAGCGTCTTCATCGAAGAGAAATTTCTTGGCTTCTTGAATAATCTCTTGTTGCCATTCTGGACGATCATCCAAAGGCTCGTCATCCTCAGCCGCCCGCATTACCTCATTTGTAAAAAGGACCACTTCCCCGGTGCCTTTATTCAGATATGTTGAGGTTTCGTCCATCTGGAAATCCATTGCATCAATTACTTCTCTCAATTTTACAGGTACGCTCATAGCAAAACCCTCCAACTATGCCCGGAATAACTCGCCCATTCGCTTCCCCAGGAACCGGCCGGCGAGAACGAGACTCACTATCAGCAGCGTCATCCCCAGCATTCCCATCGCGCTGGCAATGTATGTACCATCCTGTATCCTGCTGAGTAGGTAGTAGATGGCTTTGGTAATAGGGAAAAATTGCTTTTTCATTGCCAGGATCAGGCTGCTGCTTACCTCTAACATCGCAAACGCGAACGAAAGTATCCCACCAGCCACCAGATTGGCAATTATCAGCGGGAAGGTGATCTTTCTCATGGTCTTTAGCGGCGTCGCACCGAGACTCTGAGACGCCTCTTCCAGCGCGATGCTGGTCTGCTGGAAACCGGCATAGGCCGCTCTGACCATATACGGCAGCCTGCGGACAGCATAGATCACGACCAGCAGGATCACAGGATTTTCCCGCGGGTTGAGGAACGTACCGGAAAAGCAGGCAATATATCCAAACGCCAGTATGAGTCCAGGAAGCGCCAGCGGCAGCATTGCCGTTGCATCCAGTATGTTCTTCCCGGGGATGCGTTTGCGGGAAAGTATGTAGGCGATCAATATACCCAGGATAAGATCCACGATGGTGCTGAAAGAGCTATAAAATATGCTGTTCCGTATGCTGGGCAGAGTTAGCTCGTGTGAGAATATCTTGCCATACTGTATTGCTGTAACCTTGCCAGGCAGGATCGTGCCAGCCCAACGCTCGGTGATGGAGAGGAAAGCAACGCCGATGTGAGGAAGGACGGCGATCCCAATAACGCCCAGAACGAAAACATAAATGAAAATAGTTTTGGCCGTCCCAACCGGCCGCTCCTTCACGTCCGTGTGCCCTCTGGACATCATCTCGTATCGTCTTGTGCCCATAAACCGCTTGGATAGATAGAAGAATACCATTGTTATGAGTATGACCATGACCACCAGGGCGAATCCCATAGGATTCTCTGTTGGTTCATTCACCATATCGTATATTCGGAGGGGCATGACCTTGCGATACTGGAGGATTAGCGGCGTCCCTAAATCAGTAAACGCCCAGATAAAAACGATAACGGCTCCAGCGAAGTATCCGGGCAGCATCAACGGCAAGGTTATGGTACGAAACAGCCTGAATCTTCCTGCTCCCATGCTTTCCGCTGCTTCTTCCATACTGGGATCGATGTTAGCCAGCGCCGCCGAGATATTCAGATACATGATGGGGTAGAGGTGAAGGACCTCCAATATGATAACCGCCAAAAAACCTCCGCCGAACCAGTTGATAGCGTTCTGCGGCTCGATTATGTGAAGTTTCATCAGAATCAGGTTGACGCTGCCGAACCGGGCAAAAAGCTGCTTCATCCCTATGGCGCCTACGAAAGGCGGCATCACCATGGGAACCAGAATAAGCCCCTGGAGCAGCGATCTCCCGCGAAACCTGTACCGTACAAGGAAATACGATAGCGGCAGGCTGAGCAGCGTTGTCGCCAGGGTCACGACGATACCAATGATAATGCTGTTGAAAATGCTCTGTCGTATAAGCGGGTTGACGAACATCAGCTTGAAGAAAGTGAACGTTATTCTGCCGTCGACGTAAAACGCCTTAGTAAAGATGTAGCCGATGGGATAAGCGAGAAAAATAGCGAAAAACGTCGCCAACACGATGAGGAAAAACAGCGTGGGAAGTGTGAGGTCATATCGTCTCAGGAAAGTACGGATTTCGCGATGGGAGTAGAATAGCATAAATATTAAGTTCCCTGGACGCCGCTATGCGCGAATGGGTCTATTGAGGCGTAGATTCATCTTTTTCAGCAGGCAGTGAGATAGCGTCCTGAGGCTGAAAGGAAATATACACCTTATCGCCGGAATGCCTCTCATACTGACCGGGGTTATGAAGAATGACCTTTAGTAAAGAATCCTGTACACTTAGCCAGTATTCCTCCACATCCCCCAGATATGTGATGCTGGAGATTGTGGCCTCAAACTGATTCAGCGCGTTATCCAACGGATCATCTGACATGCTTATGGATTCAGGTCTGATAGAGCAGAGCATAGCGCCACTGAACTTGATTTTGCTATCTGTAGGAGTGCATAGAACATCCCCTATAGGGGTTTCCATAAGAAGCCTCCCGCCAGCTTCTTCCTTCAGCTTGCATTGAAGGAAATTCGTTTCGCCTATGAAGTCAGCCACGAAGCTGTTCACCGGCAGGCTGTATATTTCCCGCGGCGTACCAATCTGCACGATCTTTCCATCTCTCATAACTGCTACCCTATCAGCCAGAGATAGGGCTTCTTTCTGATCGTGCGTCACATATACCGAGGTGATACCTGCTTCCGAATGTATGCGCTTTATCTCCTGCCGCATTTCAAGCCTGAGCTTCGCGTCCAGATTGCTTAACGGCTCATCCAGCAAAAGTACGTCCGGCTCGATGACCAGCGCGCGTGCCAGGGCTATTCGCTGTTGCTGTCCGCCTGACAGTTGATTGGGATTCCTCTCGGCATACTCCGCCATCCGAACGATCTCAAGCACCCGCTGGACTTTCTCTTTCTTAACGTTGCTCGGCAGTTTGCGGACACTCAGGCCGTATTCCACATTTTCGTATACACTCATGTGCGGCCAGAGGGCGTAATTCTGAAAAACCATCCCGATATTTCGCTTGTGTGGTGGGATATTATTCATCAACTTGTCATCAAAATGCAGCTCGCCTGTGTCAGGCTGGTAAAATCCCGCTATCGTCCTCAAAAAGGTACTCTTTCCGCATCCAGATGGCCCCAGAAGAAAGAACAATTCGCCATCCTTTACGTCCAGAGTGACACCGTCCACAGCCTTAGTCTCGCCGAAAAATTTTGATACATTTTTGAAGTGAAGTTCGATCATTTTATTCTACCTGAATCGCGGAATGTCGACCTCTGTTTCTGGCAATATCACAGGTTTCGGCAGCCTCCTTTTAAAATCTTTTGACGACAGTCTAACTCTCATGGAGGCCAGGATACGTTTTGGAGGTGGTTTAACAGTTATCGGTTCAGAAATATCTGGGCTTAACTCGTCAGATAACACCATTGGTGGCTTTACTAACTTTATACCTTTTTTAATTCCCATAGGAGGCCTCACTTTGTGTAGTTCTATTTTTTCTGGAGCGTCTTCGGTTTTGGGATGAATTCCGCTCCCAGAAGGTTCCATCAGCATAGCCCTGTATGATTTTATCATGCTCCGCCATTTCAAGCCGCTTTTCAGCCAGACAGCAGTAACTTTCATCGATTTCGACGCCGGCGTATTTCCTGCCGAGTTTCTTTGCTACAACTGAAGTAGTGCCCGACCCCAAAAATGGGTCAAAAACCATATCATCCGGATCGGAGCTTGCCAGGATGATTTTCGCCAGAAGCTTCTCCGGCTTCTGTGTTGGGTGGTCTGTATTCTCTGGCATTGACCAGAAAGGAACCGTCAGATCAGTCCATACATTCGATGGGAACGTAAGCCGATAGTTTCCATCCTCCGTCCGCCGCCAGTCCTTTGGCGTGCCTCTGGAATCTGTGTAGGGAGCGATTACCCTTCGTCTCAGCTTCACAGCTTCCACGTTGAAGGTATAGTCATCCGACATTGTGCAAAACCATATATCCTCAGAGCAGTTCTTCCAGTTACTTTTCGCGCCTCTTCCCTTTTCACGCTCCCAGGTGATGCGGTTGCGTATGTTGAGGTATTTCCCCGCGACCGAATGGATCGCCGCTGAAGATCTCCAGTCTCCGCAGATATAGACGGACGCCGCCGGTTTGAGAGTCCTCAGCAGCTTTGAGAACCACGATTCAAGCCACTCAGCGTATCCTTCAATTGAAAGCTCCCGAAACGCATTGGATCCGAAAGACTTGGTCAGGTTGTAAGGCGGATCTATAAACAGCAGATCCACAAATGAAGCGGGCAGCCAATCCAATATCGCGAAAATATCCTGATTGATGGTTCGATTCTCCATCTCATGAGCTGCGATTTCGCTGGAGATTCTGAGCAATCGCTTCCGATAGAGGGATATTTCTTCCGCCGAAAGGGTGATAGTTCTATTTCCGGGAGCTCGTATTTTCCCCAACGTCTTGATAACAAGCACCTCAACAGCTTGTAGAAATAGTTTTCGGTTGTCGGTTGTCGGTTTTCAGCAAGTCTGAGAACCTATCTGAAAAGTACATTTTCACTCTCAGAATAGAACGCTGATGACGCGGATTCTGCGGATTTCCGCTGATTTTAGGGTATTTCCCGTGGATTCCCTTCTTTTTCTTTTTTGCTCAAGCTTTTTCTAAAAGCTTGATCCGCAAGTATCCGTCCAATCCGCGTCATCAGCGTTCTATGATTCCTGCTGACAACCGATAACCGAAAACCGATAACTAAAAGTGGTCAATACCCAAATGGGTAAGTTATCTAATCACGAGTCCTTATCCCGCTATTTAGCCAGCTTCTCTGCCGCTTTGTATTTTTCTTTAGCAAATATGACCCATTCCGCCAGCATGGTATTCCTGAACTCAGGATCATCCCATTTCTCTTTTCCCAGCCGGGCAGCTTCCGCCTCCGATATAGGAACAGCCACGAGCCGCTTTACTGCGGCGTCCTTCATCCCGCCTTTTCTGACGGCCTTCCATGCTTTCATCAGTTCGTCGTGCATGTCAATGGTCATCGCGCCAATGAGATCGCCGACGATATTCCACCGGACAGAGCCTTTTTCATGATCATACTGGAGGTTTGACTTCCACTTGAAGGGGTTGATGGGCACATCGGTTTTATCACCCACTATATCATACACATCAGGCATCACACTCATTCTGCGGAGGGCGAATTCCTCGGGGCCACCGGGTTCGCCAACCTTCAGCATCCACAGCTTCTGCCCGGGCTCGCCTATCACGAACTCGATAAAGCTGCGAGCCAGATCCGGGTGTGGCGCGCCCTTGAGGACGGCTATGGCGTCAGGATTTATCACAGTTTCACCCTCTGGCATTACGTACCCCAATCTATCCGATCCTGCCTCAGCGATCTTTGCCAGGGCGTATATGTCGATAGCCAGGCCGTAGGCCGTTTCGCCCAGATCCACGTTCTGTGGGATCTCACTTGCTCCTCTGCTGAACACCTTCACATTCGCGTCCATCCTGGTGATCACGTCAAATCCTTTTTCCCATCCATAGTTCTGAAGTATAATCTCGTACATCTTGTGGACGCTTCCGCTCTGCCGTGGATCTGCGGAACTTACCCATCCTGCCAATTCAGGTCTGGCGAGATCCGACCATGTTTTGGGTTCAGGCATCCCCATGAGCTTGATCAGTTGCTTATTGTAAAGAATCCCGAAGCCAGAAACACACGCTCCATACCACTGGAAGTCGGGATCATATAAAGGGCTGCCGGAGTATTCCTGTGGGATCCTGGAGAGTATATCATCCGGCAGTCGGCAAGTCTCCAGAAGCCCTTCCTCCTTGAATGTCAGGTATGGATCAGTGCCGCCGCCAAAGAATATATCAACGTTGATCCCATCTGGATTCCTACTGAATTCGGATCTTATATACCTCTTTATGTTGGATGTGCCGCCCTGATCCAGCCACTCCAATTCCACATCTTCGCCATGCCTGGCTTTATACCACTTCTGGAAAGCGACAGTAAATTCCTGCGAGATGCTCTCCTGATGCGGTGAAAGCAAAATCAGCTTATTACCATCCGCCGCCGAACTGTCCCAGGCCGGCAGGCAGATAACAATCAACATTGCTGCTATCCCAAAGATGATTTTCCTGTGCAGTTTACCAAACAATTCAGGTCTCCTTTCTGTTCGCTTCGATACTATATCTCAGTCGAAATCAGATAATGTCAAAAATCATGACGCCAGTAATGATAGCACAGCCAGTCACAAAGCGCAAGACTGAGCAGCAGCAGCAGTCATGTTCCAGAGTGTTATACAAATTCAGCAACGTTCCCATCCATTCCGCTCCCTATTGATATACGCCTGAATGCTCTCCTTGGACCAGGTACCTTTTCCTGTATTTCTAAGATCGCGCAGATCGAGACGTTCCCCGTTACGTTGACTGACCAGTCGATCCAGTATCTTGCTTGCTATAAGCAATTGCTCAGACTCGGAGAGCTTTTGGATTTCATTGCTGATCTCTTCGAGAAGATCCGAAGACATTGATTATCACCTCTACCTGTAGCCCAAGATTCTATCTTGGTTTCCTACGTCGGATTCACAGAATGCCAACTTAGAAAGTTGGGCTACGATTGGATCGCGATCTAATATGACAAAGTCAAGATAATTTTAGCGCTCCATACCTCTCAGAAACTCCAATGCTCTCAATTCGCTAAACGCATCGAAGTTCAGCGGATCAAATCTCGCGACCGCTTCATACATGACGGTTGCTTTATCGTAAAGTTCGTGGCTTTTGTATATATATCCTAGCTGCATGTAGATTCCTACGTTTCCGGGATTGTCTGGATCTATTTTCAGCATCTCTTCATATTTCTCTGCCGCCTTAATATATTCTCCCTGCTTCTCATAGTCCGCGGCCTCCTGCTTATATAGATTTCTCAGTTCGGAGGCAGCCTCCTTGAGCATTGGATCTATACTCATGGCTTTTCTGAACTCACTCTTTGCCCTTTCCCGGTCATTCGTCTTATATATTCTCCCCAACTGAAGATGAGCCTTTAATACCGACAAATCATCCGAGTTGCCTTCTATAGCCTTTTTATATTCGGTGATGGCTGCTTCTGTCATACTCCGCTGCTGATAGATTACTCCCAGATAGAAACGAGCTTCGGAGTTCTCAGGTTGACCGGCCACTGTCTGTTTGAGCGATTCATACGCTTTGTCGATGTCTCCCATCCTGTGATATATTTTCCCGCGGATCAGGGATAATTCGGGATGGTCTGGAGCTATCCGCTCCGCTTCACTCAACTCGCGTAAGGTTTGTTGATTCCAGATATAATAATAATAGATGGCGGCGAGTTTAATATGTGCATCGGCTATGTCCGGGTTTCGCTTAACTGCCTCCCAGTATTGCACCGCCGCTTTGCTATATTTCGGTATGCCTGCTGCGTAGAGCAGGTTTCCAGACTGAACATAATCTTCCGCGCTTCGGCCATCCTCAGTGTCTGTAGGAGGGTTATCCCCATCAAATCCCAATACAACCATCAAAACGGTTATCAGAAAGATCGCCAGTATCACTGCTTCAATTATTGCTCGAAGTCTCATGCAGCACGACCCCCAAATCCCATAAAATCGGTTATTTTGTCCCAGGAAGCGGCGACGACAGCGGTAATAGGTATGGTCAAAACTAACCCGATGCTCCCTGCCAGAAGGCGCAGAATTTCAGCAGCTACAGTCTCTACACTCATAAGCTCTATTTTGTTATCTGATAGTATGGAGGTTCCAACCACAGCCATTATCAGTATTATTCGCAGTCCCAGATACGCGAAGATCAGCGTGTTAGCCATTGTTCCCAGAACATCCGTCCCCACGTTCATGCCAGCGGTGATCAATTGTGCTGTGGTCATATTTGGATTAGCTCTTCTGACTTCTCGCACAGTAGATGCAACTGCCATAGCAGCATCCATAGCAGTACCCAGCAATCCCATGATAATTCCGGCCATGAGTATCTTCCTGAAATCCAGTTGCTGTGATTCGGTAAATTGGGCGACTATAGCGGTACGGCTGCTGGAAATGCCCACAAAATGGAGTTTGTGATCCGCATACAAAACAATAAGGCTGGCAACCATAACGCCGCCCAGTATGCCAACTGTGGCCGCGCCTGTCTTTCTATTGAATCCGGCGACTATTGTCAGGGAAGTAAAGGCAATGAAGCCAGATATGCCGATAACTACCAGAACGGGGTTATAGCCTGCCATTATAAGAGGCATCATCACCTTGAAAACGATGGTAATGGATATTCCCAGAGCTAAGGCTGTTCTTATCCCCTGAAACCGACCTACTGCTACCATAAGGAGGACGAAGAAGCCAGTCAGATACAGGAGGAAGCCATCTCTGCTGTATCTGTGTATGAGCGCGCGGAATATCCCATCACCGGTTCCGTCCACTTTCAGTATCAATTCATCCCCGGGTTCCGCATCTATGTTGTATACCGGGACGTTGTTGGGATCAGTAACGTTCCTTACCAGCACCTCTTCATCTCTGTAATTGCCGCCCAGAATTTTGGTCTTCAGAATTCTGCTCCTGGCTGGAGCCTTTGCAAAGCCGCTGGTACTGGGTATATCTATAGCCTCCGTTTTTTCCATCACCCGCGCTCTCACATATTCTGACACGAATAATTGCTCTCCCGTGTCATCTGTTTGCGTCGCCGAGGCATGACGGGTTACTGAGTAGGCAAAATGCGTTCCCAATGCTATAATCAGCATGGCAACAGGTATCCACCACTGGCGTTTTGAAGCATATTTCGCCGCTTTTTCCGTTATCATATCAGCATCGTGAGTCCGTCCTATCAGAAAGCCAGCTATCACAGCAGTGATGGGTATCGCCATAACCAGCCCGATAGTTCCAGTTAATGCCTGTATAATCTCTGCTGACATGGCTTCTTCATTTATCATTCGCGTGAACGGAAAAGCCTGGCCCACTTCACCGAACTGAACCAGCGGCATTAGTATCAGCGTTATATCCGCGCCGATATAGGCGAAGATGAGCGTGTTCGCCATCATGCCCATCTCATCCTTACCCACGTTCATGCCGGATGCTATACATCTCATGATCCCCATTTTGGGGTTGGCTTTTTTCACCGCTTCGATGGCTGACGCAACGGCCATACTGGCATCCATTATAGCCCCCGATGCTCCCAGGATCATTCCGCCTACCAGCAGCCCTCTGAAATTCCAATCCGCGCTTTCGCCGGAGAACCACAATCGCTTTCCCAGAGAGAGAAAACCAAAATTAACGTCCAGACCCGTGAAACGTAATATACGGCTGGAAAAAGAAGCCAGAATAGCGGCAGTTACCAGGCCGCCCAGCGTTCCCAGTATGCCCGCCAGTGATTTCCGGGTCATCCCACCCACCAGCATGAACGTCAACACGGCATTGGCTGTGGCTATAAGAAGCGACGCCCATACCGGGTTATATCCATTGAGAAACATAGGGATGAGAAGCGAAGCTATGAAGACGCCGGAAACAATGAGCGACAGTGAGGCTCTGACACCCTTCGATCCGCCAACAATGACCATTAGAAACAGAAATCCTGTTGCCAGATATAATAGGAAAGGAGTTCTTACATATTCACCCAGACGAACAGAAGCTGTCTCGATAGAGCCAGTGTCCGGTATATCTACATAGAGTTTATCCCCGTGTTTGAGCGCCCTGTCAGTAAATTTGCCTGTAAAAATGTTTTCCGCAAGCGCCTTCTGCCCCTTATACTTCCCATTCAATATCCTTACGCTCACAGAAACAGTCCACATCCAGTCAGGATGCTCACCTTCAGCCCTGCCTACCTGTACGTCAATGACCTCACCAATGCAGGATATGATGGTACCTTCGCCTTCCCGCTTGGTTTCGCGAGAATATCCCCGGAGCTTCATATCCAAAATAAAGCACGCGAGAAGTATTGCCACCAAAGCCAGAACCTTTGTCTTCCACTCTCTTATTTGCATAAAATAACACTCAGTATTTGCGTAAAATAGCACTCCGTCATCGTCATTCTGAGCGAAGCGAAGAATCTCCATGAGGACGACGCTTTCCTTGGAGATTCTTCGCTTCGCTCAGAATGACAAGCGTTACCTGTTTATTTTTTCCCCAACTTCATCATAATTCCGCCAGGAAACCTGCGATAGCCCCTCGCCAGACGTAATCTGCTCCATAGCCCTTCGCCACGCAGATGTCCGGGAGGCTGGTTTTGTCGCGGCGCTGGAGGTAGAAAGCATTATCGACGTTTTCGTCCAGCATCTTGATGGCCGGTATTAGCAATTTCTCATAGTCTTTCGTAAGACCGCCGCCGATCTCTATTTTCCCCGGCCCATAGCACGCTATTATGACGCCCAGAGTTCTGGCTATGCTCAACGCCACAAAGTCAGCGAGCTTCTTCGCATTTTCATCATCCAGATTTTTATAGAGGATCACCGGCAGCTTTTTATCATCAGGCTCATCTACTATTTTTTCGTATAAAGGACCTGATGAAATAGCCCCTGAACTCATAGCATTCCGCAAAATCCTCGCGATCCCGGTGCCGGAGGCGACTGCTTCCAGATGACCGACGGCATTACAACCGCATAGAAGCTCATTGCCAAATGGATCTTTCGCAAGGTGAAAATGATGGCCGAACTCCGGGATTGTGCCAAATTCACCTTTGAACAGTGAATCCCCTATCCTCACTCCTATATTCGTTCCTGAGCTTATGGTCCAGTAGACCACAACGTAGTAATCTGTCTCCTTATCGTCACCGGGCCGGTTCGCGAATCTGTAAGCATAGGGTTTGCTCGCATACGGATCGCCCAGCTTGATCTCCTGTCTCTTGTGACCGAAACGCTTTGCGCATTCCGCCGCCGTGGAGCAATCGTTGTTGACGTACATATTTTTCCAGCCAAATTCCTTTGCCATAGCGGGAATTATTTTGATGACGCCGCCGGTAGATTTCGGGACATTTGGTGAGTTGGTCAATATCTGGCTTTCCTGATCTGGCACTCCCGCCGATCCCAGAGTCGCTCCCAGGACATCCGAGGTGGAAATACCCTGAGCATCAAGAAGCTCGCGGGTTGAGTTTATAGCTTCCTTGCTCATGTCATCCACAGTCATTCCCTCTTCCAGAGGGCTAATTTTATCCGCTATGTTCTCAGCGTTCCGGTTTGACAGGATCATGCGTAGTCTACTGCCGCCGACGTCAGCAGCAACAATATAATCCGACATTTCTACTTCCTCCTATTGTGGGCCTATAAGCCTACTGGTTGACGTAGGGGTGGATTATGACAGCGGGACAGGAATGTCCCGCCTATCGGTGATTTGGCTATCTCTCGCGACGATAGTCGGGACATTCTTGTCCCGATTGCCACCGATTACCCCACTTAACCCCGAAGAACCAAACTAATTTGGTTACCAGAGCGGCAGATGCTCCTTGTGAGCTTCCAGAAGTTCATCCAGCATAGCTTCGGCTACCTCCACGGAAGGCACCAGTGGATCCAGCAGCATAGCCTGAATTCCAAGCTGTTTATCTCCGCTCATGGCTGCCTCTACCGTCAACTGCTGCTGGTATATCCTCGCTGACAGCATAGCAGCTATGCCGTATGGTATTTCACCAACACAGATACCGCGTACCCCAAAAGGCCCCACTGTCGCTGGTACCTCCAGAATAGCGCCTTCAGGCAAATTTGCCACCAGACCATAGTTGGGCAGGTTAATGGCATCGAAAATCACATCAACGTCCCCGGTCAATGCTGCTATTATATCTATAGCCTCTTCCCCTGATCGTCTCAGGTAGTGGTCTACTGGCGCATTATCTTCCAGATGCTTCTTTATCTCTTCCCAATGCTCCGGGCTTTGTCCGTAGGCTTTCATCAATGCCAATCCATACTCCTTGCCGCTATCCGATTCTTTATTCAGGAAATATGGCAGAAATTCCGCCACGTGCCTATCGCCGGGAACAGGATAAGCGCCGAACACCTTAAACAGGCTTGCGCTGATCTTCATGCTATCCGGCACATCTTCCTTATCGAATTTCTCCCGAAGCATTGCCAGACCATCCTCACCGCGGACGCGGAAGTTCAGTATCCAGTTGAAATGGTTCACTCCAGCCGCGAGCACATTCGTTTCCTCAACCGGTACGCCTAGGTGATTGGCAAGTTCTCTCTGAGTTCCCGTAAGCCCATGACACAGCCCTATTACCTCAATACTGCTGTATTGGTGCGCAACGGCGCACACACATGAGTTGGGATTGGAATAATTGACCAGCATGGCCTGCGGGCATAATTTTTCCATATCGCGGCATATATCCACTACCACTGGCAGTATCCGTAAAGCTCTGGAAACGCCGCCGGGCCCCACTGAGTCGCCCACAGGCTGCACGATTCCATACTTCATAGGAATGTTCAGATCATTCTCCCAGGCGATTTTGCCACCAATGGCGATAGTCTGGATTACATAATCCGCGCCCGGCAGGACATCCCGACGATCGGTGGAGCTTTCCACCTCAATATCCGCCTTCGCTTCAGCCACCATGCGGCGCGCAAGCTGGCTGGTAACCTCCAGCCCTTCAGGATCGATGTCGCATAAAGCAATGGTGCTGCCGCTTAATTTGTCTGTCAACACAATATCCGCTATCAGTTTTCTGGAGAAAACCACGCTTCCCGCCCCAACAATAACAATCTTACTCATCTACTTACCCTCCGTAGTGATCAATATTATGAACATTGAATGATTATTCAGGTAATGCAAACTCACACTAAAAGGTATCCCGATCCATGTCATCCTGAACGAAGCGAAGGATCTCCACGAGGATGATGTCTTCTTGAGAGATCCTTCGCTTCACTCAGGATGACAAGCGTTACCCATTTATTTTTCCCAACTTCATAAGCAAACACGCCCTATTCCCAGAGATAGTTTACCATGTTTTCCATGCAATGTCCATAGTTATTCATGGGCTATCACCTTGACACTATCACCGATAAATGGTATAGTTAATGTCCATAGAATCTCAATGCTGATAGGTGTTTTAATAACTATAATTGGAGTTTATCATGCCAGTTAGGGGTTATAGATTTGCTGTAGTTCTATCTCTACTGTGCTTTCTGATCGCGTCCGATGCACTGGCGGATCAAGTATTGGTGAAGATCGACTCAAATGATGTAGAAAAGCTTCCGGGATTAGTAACAGAAGACTATGTCGCTCGGTTCCATGGAGAGTCCTTTGTGCTGTTGCAGGGCGATGAAGACCAGTTCATCGGACTATCTCCATCCTGCATAGTGCTGGATAAAATAAAGCCACACGCTGTGTATTACCTGGTGAGAGTCGGACGGTCGGGAAATCATCTGCCACAACTGGAGCAATTTGGTCATATAATTCTGATATTTGATGATTCAGCGCTGTTACGCATCAATCCGTCGGATGAATCACTGTTAATAGGTTTGGGGTTGCAGTTTGCGCCTCTCCCCGAAAGTATCAGACTGTATCCGCAGCGTAAAAGTACGATGGCGCCCAGGCTAAAATTACCGGCTGAAGCTGCTGCAATGGTAGGCGATATAGTGAGTGCCGTGAGCGCCGATGAGTTGCGGAATTCTGTATACGAACTACAGGAAAATAGGGATCTCGATCCGCCATATACCGCATACAGAAGCCGCTTCTGCCTCCGTGTGGCGGAAACGGATGATCCATCTGATGATGCCTGCGACAATGCGGCTGAATACATATATAATAAGTTCGAGAAGCTCGGCCTCGATGTGGAGTATGATCCCTTCCCGCATAAAGTGCTCACTCAGGGAGAGTACCAGATGCGAAACGTGGTGGCAACTCTTCCCGGGAAGGGACTAAACAGTCAGCGAACCTACCTGATCACCGCGCATTACGACAGCACAGCGCTGAGGGCTACCAACTGGTTTCTGGAATGGAAAAAAATGTCAGCTCCGGGCGCTGATGATAATGCCTCTGGCACAGCGGGAGTGTTAGAAGCTGCGCGGATACTGAGTGAATATGACTTTAACTGTACCATCAAATTCATTGCCTTCTCAGGTGAGGAATTGGGTTTGCACGGAAGCGCGCACTATGCTGCACTGGCGGCAGAGAATGGAGAGGACATAGCTGGTGTGATAAATCTGGATATGATAGCATACGATCCCGATGAACTGGACGTGGATCTTGTCGCCAATATTAATTCGGAATGGCTCGTTGAGGCTATGCGGGCAATTCAAAGAAAATACAGCATTGGGCCGCTGATTCTAAGGAAAATCGTTGATAGGAATATATGGTATAGTGATCATTCCTCATTCTGGAACGAAGGCTGGGACGCTATCCTGAGCATAGATAACTTTGACCTGGAATCGCCGGAATTTTATCCCAAAATGCACACTACTGAAGATACCATTGAAAACCTTAACTTTGACATGGCTTCCAGAGTGCTACAGGTAGTTGTGGGCACAGCGGCAAGTCTGGCTGATCCTATAGGTGGAACGCCGCATCCTGATCTGGCTATAGCTGACGAAGACCTGCATATCTCTCCTGAGAACCCCGGGCTGGGACAAACGGTTCAGGTGACCGCATACATACATAATTTGGGCGAGGTTGACGCTGAAAATGTTCGTATTCAGGTCTCAATTGTGGAACCCTTTTCCGAAACTCCAGATCTAGTATATGAAAAAAACGTTGACGTGCAGGTTGGTGAGTCCGTTCAGATCTCAACATCTCTGAAGTTGACAGAATGGGGAGATTATCAGGTATTGGTTAGAGCCAACCCGGACTATGAAATATTTGAGACTAACGGTGGAAACAACACCGCCAGCATGGCAATACGCATCGACTCGGAGTCACCGGCGCTTGGGCAACTCATGCTCTACCCCAACCCCTTCTACCCCGGCAGAGACGGCGAGGTCAATATAGCGTATAGTCTCAGCAAGGATACATCCACCCGGTTGGGAATCTATAATGCTTTGGGAAAGCTGGTCTATCAAAGATACTTTGCCAGCGGCGAAGACCCAGGCGGTAAGTTTGGAGCCAACGATGGCATAGAATGGGATGGAACGAATTCATCCGGCGAGGAAGCTTCCAGCGGCATCTATTTCTGCCACGTATCTGCCGATGGCGCTTCAAAGGTAGTGTCCAGAAAGCTCATAATCATAAGGTGATTGTCTCTGTGTCTTTGTAAGGGCGAATCTTGTATTCGCCCGCTGTTCGGAGGATTATCGACCGTGTTTAGCAAAGAAACCAGGCGGCGGCGCGTGCGCAGGATCATACCGATTCTCAGAGAGGAATATCCCGACACCGGCCCCTGGCTTAATTTTTCCAACCCTCTGGAGCTTCTGATCGCCAGTATCCTCGCCGCCCAGTGTACCGATGCCAGAGTCAATCAGGTTACCAGGGATCTGTTCAGGAAATACACGACAGCGGAGGACTATGCCGAAGCTGATCTTAACGAGTTAATGGCCGAGATCCACAGCACAGGTACTTTCAGGAAAAAAGCCATCCGCGTTAAACTTTGCACTGAAGCTATCGTTGAGCAATGCGGCGGCGAAGTCCCTGATAATATGGAGGAACTTACAGGTCTACCCGGCGTCGGGCGCAAGACAGCTAATATGATTCTGGTAAACTGGTATGGCTTGCCGGGGATTATTCTGGATACCCACGTCATCAGAGTTTCCGGGCGGATCGGTTTGACAGATAAAAGCAAATTCCAAACTGATAAAATGGAAGCTGATCTGATGGAGGTCGTTGCCAGGAAGAATTGGTCAGCCTTTTCGCATCTTTTGGTTTGTCATGGACGCGAAATATGTGTGTCAAGAAAACCCCGGTGTGAACGGTGCAAGATCAACAGGTCTTGTGACTATTATCGTATAAATTAAGTGAGTTAGATATAGGAGTGCTTGTCATTCCAGCGAAGGCTGGAATCCAGAAAAGGGCATTCTTTTGTCAGACTGGATTCCAGCCTTCGCTGGAATGACAAATCCCGCATTTGACCACTCATACCTGTTTCAGTTAGAAACGATACCCATTAGCGTTGTAGTGGCGCACCTGTGTGTGCGCCCGGTATCAGGGTTTTAGCGCACCTGGACAGACACATAGGTCTGTCACTACAGTCTCATTTCTAACCGAAACAGGTATCATTACTCCTCACCCCCCGCGAAAAGCTGAAATCCGCTCTTTGAGAATGTTATTCTCCTGCCCAAAATACTCCAGGAGCTTCTTTTTTATTCGCGATGCTTCCTCTTTGCTCCCAAGATTGTATAAATGTGGTAGGACAGGTTTCATGTTCTGGCGTATAGCTTCCAGATTATCGGCTACTGTTTCCGCGTGAAGCGCCTTTGGGGCTGAGAACTCCAGTATAGGATGATCGTCGGTGTTAAGCTCCGCATCCGCAGCATACTCAGCCAGCTCATTTTCCCCCATTTTCAGGCACGTCAGGAAATCAAAGGTGCTATCAATATACAGCATCCGCATGTCCCGCTCGATATTTTCGTCGCTTAGTTTTCGCATCAGTGTTCTGTAGTTGATCCTCAACTCATCCTCCATCCCTATCAGAATAGCATCGCCATGCGCCAGCCAGAGAGTTGTGTGTGGAAATACTGACTGGAACGTCCTGATGACCATTTTAAAATCCTTCTCAGGCATTTCATAAAGCGGCAGCCACTGGGCGATTATGCCTCCCGCGTTCAACCGGCTTTTGCACAACTGGAAATGCTCCGCAGAATAGAGGCTGCCTGCTCCCGATACCCACGGATGTATGGGATCGGAGGTGATCACGTCATATTTTCTGGTCGTTCCCTGAAGAAAATTCCTGCCATCGCCTATTATCAGATTCAGCTTTTTATTTGCCATGACGTCACGGTTCTCCAGAGCAAAGAGTCTCGCCGCTTCCACCACCTTCCGTTCCAATTCGACGCAGTCAAGCCGCCTGACAGATTCATACTGAGACACCATGCCGGCAGTAACTCCTGCGCCAAGACCGATCACCAACGCGCTTTTGGGAGCGTTATGCAGTATCATGGGTAAATGCCCCATCATCCCCAGCAAACGCAGGTCAGTAGGCGTAGTTGATGCCACCGGCTTGCCATTGATCTTCAGAGATAGTTCCGGCCCTCTTCCAAAAACCGCCACTGTGCTGCCGATTCCATCGGCATAGTATAGCATCTGCGATTCGCCTACCCGGGCATCCAGATCAATTTTCTGAGAGCTGTTAAGATACATTAACGGGTCAAAATACACGCCGCCAGCCAGTATCTTTCTGTCCCAGGCGGGAATCGTCACCAGCGCCAGAATCAGGGCTGAAATGATGCCCACAGCCGCCATGGGACGCCAGAAAGTTCCCAGTTTTTTCAGAAAAAGATCCGAACCAATCAACGCGCCCAACCCGATCAGGACGTTTATGGAAGCGATAAGCATTATGCTCTCCTGTAGGCCCACCAGTGGAATAAGCAGGAACCCCGCCGCCAGCGACCCCAGTATAGCGCCAAGGGTATTCACCGAATAGATGCTGCCTATCTGCCTGCCCAGATGGTTCATCCGCCGGGCGCATATCCGACTGACCAGCGGGAATGTGGCTCCCATGAGACTCGTAGGGATCAGCATAATCAGGAACGCGATCACGAACTGCATAAAGGTGAAATTCCGCCATGATCCGCCGAATTTCGCAAACATCTTCAGAAGAAAAAGCGGCAGGCTGCCAAAGATAAATATGGAGAGGATGCCAAAACACCCGATGATCATCTGGAAAACGCCGAAGATCAATACCAAATGCCGATCCCGGTCAACGAATCGGGCGAAAATAAAACTTCCCAGCGCGATGCCGCACAGGAAGGCTGTCAGCATAATGCTGAAGGCGTATACAGTTGTTCCCAGGATCATGGAGAGGACTCGCGTCCACAAAACCTCATAAGCCAGCGCAGCGAAGCCAGACAACCCAAAAGCCAGGGTTATCAGCCGAATTTTGAGAGACTGAACTTTATCCTCCTGCTCCGCAGGAGGTTCCTCTGTAGCGTCTGGCTGCCCATCTTCATCACCCCGCGATTTGAGCATCAACGCTGCTGCGCCTATGGCAACGTTAACTCCGGAAGCCAGATAAATGGTATTCCTGACGCCCACCAGCAGTATGAGTATGAATCCAGCCGCGAAGCAGCCCACCGCGCCGCCTATGGTGTTTATGGAATAGAGATTACCCACACTCAGACCAAGTTTCTCCCGCTTGGTTATAATATATTTGCTCAGGACAGGCAGCGTGCCGCCCATGAGAGTGGTTGGGATAATGAGCGCCAGGAAGGATAGGACAAACCTTATGATGCTCATAGTCAGGAATGAAAGCGAAAGATGCTGATGGATTCCCGCATAGACGCTATTCAGAAGCGAGAGTAAAAGAGGCAGCAGCAGCGCATATATGCCGATTGAGATTTGCAGGAAGGCGTATAATTTGAGAGGATTGCCGCGTTTGTCGATCAGTCTGCCAAAATAAAAACTACCCAGCGCAAGCCCTGCCATGAAGACCGTGAGCACAGTGCTGATGGCGAACGTGGTAGCGCCGAATACCAGAACGAACATGCGCGTCCAGAGAACTTCATACACCAGACCGGTGACACCGGAAAAGAAGAATAACAGATAGATAATACCGGTATGCCGTTTTTCAAGCACCAATTTATTTCCTATTATTGCCTATTGCTCAGAAGATATAGACGTTCAGATAATGCTTTTGAGTCAGACAAATAGCACACGGATTACACGGATGCTACGGATTAACACGGATAGGGTATCTGTCCTGAATCCGTGAGAATCTGTCTCATCCGTGTAAT
>SDBT01002952.1_pt1 | contig 29643 bp, 27 predicted proteins | sample 2277101 | NCBI WGS metagenome assembly SDBT01 (sample SAMN10404973, study PRJNA504765) | marine sediment metagenome | isolation source: marine sediment core GS10_PC15, 103 cmbsf | place: Arctic Ocean: Southern Knipovich Ridge | collected 2010
TAATAAAATGGGCACCTTCAGAACTATTTCTACAAGTCCTGAAGACGCCCGATTGTTTTGCATAATCAATATTTCAACTTCGTTTGCGTCGCAGCATGAATGATATTTGAAAACAGCTTCTAGATTGTTTCAAGCTTGAGATATTACAGAACCGGCGCCAGTGAGGACGAGGTGAGCAAGGAAGACGAAGCAGGCAATGCCAAGAGCATCGTCGATGCAGCCTGAAGTAGCTCGCCGAAGCCGCAACCAGTCGGAATGTGACAGATCAAACTTACGATGCTCTAGCATTTATTGCCAGGCTGGACGTCCCATCCCCACGGGATTTTTTCGCCGCGAAGCTGTTTGCGATACATGTCCTTGAAGATTTCGTAGGTCCTTCGCTGGTCCTCTGGCGTGTTGGCCACGCCGCCCTCAGGGTACTGGTCGGCCAGCGGCGGGTGAGCTTCGAGGAGTATTCGATAGGCCTCTGGCTGGCGATACTTGAGATGGCGTTCCTTGTGGTCCTGGATGCCCGAAAAGAGCACCTCCCAGAAATACGGATGCGCCTTGGTCGATCCGTTGACGTCCACGTCGGCCCAGACGGCCGTGTGCTGCATCTGCATTGCATTGGCGAGAATCTTGCCGTTCGGTGCGGCTATCTTCGACCGATACGCCGAGGATGAAACGAAGTGTACCCTGTTGTCCATCGCCCTGGCGCAAATCCGGGTGTCGTCGATCACGGCTGCGCTGGAATGCGTGATGATCTGCGCGCCGTTCAGCGCGCATGCGGTCGCCGTTTCCGGCCAGACATGGTCGTAGCAGATCAGCATGCCAATCCAGCCGAGGTCGGTTTCAAACGCCGGGAAGCAATCGCCCGTCGCCACCTGCCACATTTCGTACTGGGGCAGTTGGACTTTGCGATACCGTCCGACGAGCTCGCCCTTTGGCCCGAACAGGTCGGCGACGTTGTATATCTTGTCGTCTTCATCGAGCGCGTAGTAGCAAGCGACGATGTAGATATTGTTCTTCTTGGCCGACGCACATAGCCGCTCTGCGATCATCGGCGTTTGCATCTCCACCACCGACCGGAAGATCGACGTATCGTCCAGGTATCGCTTGGCCATGCCCGTCCGCGAGAAATCCTCGGTCAGGACCGTAAGCTGACAGCCGTTGTCGGCCGCGTTCTTGATGAGCTTCTCGTTCCAGGCGACGGCGCGATTGACTGTCTCGAACAGGTCGTCCAAGACGAAATCGTCCGCGAAAGGCTCGCTTTTGAGCCCCTGGATCGTGGGAATCGGAAACGTCTGGATCGTACTGATGCGAACCTTGTCACCCATTGCATTGCTCCTGTCAGAACCATGCCCGCGAGACGCCGCAGGCGTAATCAAGCCACCATAATACTCGCTTGCGCTTGTCTGAGCACCTGTTTTTCGCTGAATGGGTGAACGCGATCTTTCTACAGGCCAAAATGCGCCGTATAATGCTCGCGAAGGGCGCTGCCCATCAGTCAGAAAGTTGGCCGGGAGGTGGCGGCTGTTTGCGTGTTTATAGTTTCTGGAGCCAGGCGTATGCAACCTACGATGTTATCCCACACTCGCAGAAAAGTTCAGGTGCACGTACTGTCTCTGGACCCGATTCTGGCCGCCGACGTGCAGGCTCGTATCGCCTCGGACCCGAGGATGAAAGGCTGCCGCGTGATCCGCCCGCCCCAGGGCGATCTGGATTCGGCCGTGGCTGCCATCGAGAAAATGGCGCCCGAAACCGTAGATTCCCGCCTGATCGTTATCGATGTCCGCCGACAGGGCCTGCCCAAGCTGCAACACGCATACAACAAAGTCTCCGGCTATAACCGGCGCGACCTCGGTGAATTCTGCAACAGCATTCTCATCGGCGACGGCCCGCAGAACCTGTTCGGCCAGGGGACCACTCTCGAACGCTTTGCCCCGCTGCTGCGGCAACTGCGAATCGACTATAACCCGGGCGCGTTCTTCTATGATCCGTTCCTACATTACACTGCCGATGAACAGCAATTGCCCGGCATCGATTCGCCGGCACTCAAGCAACTGCCCTGCCACGTGCCCGCCCGACTGGCCGAGATCATCCGAGAAGAAGGCATGACGATCGAAGACGTGCGAAAGCACTTTCGGGCGGCGGCGGCACCGGCCGCACTACGAGAGCAGACCAAGGCACGCCGGCAGGAAAAGCTCGTTCAATTGTTCACCGCCCGCATGAGCAAAGCATTCGACGGGCACGACGATCAGTTGCAGGACTGGCTGTCGGCCAGGGGGGCGAGCATCTCGGGAGAAGCATTGCGCCTGCACCTTTACCCGCTCTACTTCGAAGACTGGGCCTACAAACTCCTGGTCGCTGCCAAGCTGGCGGGCAAAAAACACCGCGACAAACAAAAGAACAAAAAGAAACGCTAGAACGTTTTTTTATTGCGGAAAATTTTTGTCGCATCCTTCCGGCGGTCTCTTGGTTGCATCAGTCTTCCACAATCGCATCGGTGACGGCTGGCAGGAATGCGAATAGATACTTCTCGAAGTTTTCGCCCGCGGCGCTTCGTCAAGCGATTGATTTCGGGTATGCTCTGCAATCATGAGTGAACCAGACATCGCAAAATTCAAGCAGGACATCGTATTCGACGTAACGCTTCGCGGCCGGCAGTTCAGCTTCCACACTACGTGGGGGCTGTTCAGCCCAAGAAAGATCGACGACGGCACATACAGGCTAATCGAAAAGGTGCAGATCAAACCAGACGACGTCACGCTCGACATCGGGTGCGGCTTTGGGGCAATCGGCCTGGCTATCGCCGCCAACTCGCCGCAGGGCAAGGTCCATATGGTGGACAAGGACTTTGTCGCCGTAAAATTCGCCAATAAAAATGCGAAAATCAACGGGATCGGCAATTGCGAGGCGTACCTGTCCAATGGGTTCAGCAACGTGAAAGAAATGCAATTCGACCATGTCGTATCGAACCTGCCCGCCAACGTCGGCAAGGAGATGCTCTCGATTCTTCTCTACGACGCCAGATCGCGCCTCAAGCCCGGCGGGCGGATCACGGTGGTGACGGTGGCTGGGCTACGAAAATTCATCCGACGCAATTTCGAGGAAGTGTTCGGCAACTTCGACAAGCTCAAACAGGGCAAGACCTACGCCGTAGCGACGGCCGTGAAGGAATGACGGCAAGCGTTGCGTCTGCAAAACTGCAAACCTGATCTCAGCCGAACCGCCTGGCGATTTCGAAGCAGATTTCGGTAGCCTGCATCACGTCGGCAACGGTCGGGCCGAGCGGCTTGCCCTCGCGCAGCGAGTCGACCAGAGCACAAACCTCGCCGTATGCGCCGAAGCCCAGCCAGGGCTTGTCGGGCTCGGCGATGCGATCTTCGAGTACCACCCTCCCGCCTTCCCAACATTGCAGGGTGAAAACTTCCTCGCCGTCCATCGACTCGGCCAGCATCGCAACGCGGACCGACCAGCCCTCGCCGAACAGTTCGTAGTGTTCTTCGCAGCGTCCGCTGGTGGATAGAACCGCCAACTCGCCGCGTGCGCCGCTTTCGAAGTTCAACGCTACCGAATACCACGGCGAAGTCAGCTCATCGCCACCGATGCGGCAAGCATCCCACGAAGCTACCGACCCGCCCAGATGCACCAACGTGTCCATCGGATGAATGCCCGTGCCCCAGATGAATTGCGGCTCGGTGCGATTGTTGCGCAGCATCGAAGCTCGGATCATTCGCAGCGGCGGCCGATCGGTTATCCATTCCAATGCCCGAACCAGCATCGGCCAGTGACGACGATTCACCGAGACCATGTGCGGCGTGCGGGTCTGCTCGGCTACGTCGGCCAGTTCACGCGCCAGCTCGATTGTGGCGCCGAGAGGTTTTTCGATGGTGCACGTCACGCCTCGCTTCAGCAGATCAATAGCCATGGCGGGTATAAGGCTGCCCGGCATGACGCAGACGACCACGTCAGGGGCGACCTTGGCGAGCATTTCGTCCATGTCCGTGTAGCCGGCCGCGAATCCAAAACATTCGATCACCTCGTCCAACCGTTGCCGGTCGCGATCGCAGGCGGCCGCCAGTTCCAGGCGGTCGGGATGCAGGCTGGCGTAGTGCGCCAACGGCGCTGCGTGGTGTAATTTTGAATGTCCACCGCAGCCCAAAAGGGCCAGGCGAACGGGACGCTTGTCACTCATTGCGGCGATCCTATGCCAGCAAGTGGCTTCTACTTGCTGACCTCTTTCCACAAGGCCTGCTCGACCTTCTGGAATTTATCGAACGCTTCTTCGAGCTGCTCGCGAACCTTCTTAAGCGTCGGGTTGTCGCTCTTGACGCCCTCGGGGTGCGCCTTGACCAGCCCGGTCATCTTTGCGATGGCCTGGTCTAGTTCGGTCGCGCCGTTTGAGAACGCACGGGCCGCGTCGTAGAGATTCTGGCTGTCCAGTTCCTTATCGTCAGGCTGGTGGATCAGCCGCCACGGGTTGCGACGAATTTCAGCACTGGCGGCCTTGAGGTTCGACGAAACCAGCGCCATGTTGTCGATCATCTCGTCGATGTTGTCGCGATTCAGGAAGACGATCTCCCGCACCTGCCCGGAAACCGCCGAGAAGTCGTTGGTGATCTTCAGGATATTGGTGTTCGACTCGCGGAACTTGGCCAGCAGTTCTGCGATATCCTTCTTCGTGTACTCGCGAATCTGGGCGGCCGTGTCGCGCACGTCGGTAAGGGCCTGGCTGACCTTCGGCCTGGCGTCGGTCGTCATAGCCGTGACGTCGTCCACGCCGACATGGATCTTGGCCAGCAGCGCCTTGTCGATATTAGCGTCGGTCTCGGTTTTTATGCTGGCTGAGATCGCATTGACGTCGTCGAGGCTGACGTGAATCTTCGCCAGGGCCGAGGCGGTCTCGGCGCGATCGGTTTCGCCCTCGATTCGCTTCATCGTCGATTCAAGATAGCTGGCAGTCGAACGAATCATCGCCAGCAGTGCGTTGGGGTCACTGATATTCAGTTCACGATCGATCATCTGGTTGATTTTCTCGATCGCGGAGGTCAGGTTGCTCATGGCGCTATCAAGCCCGCCGCCCAGCGATACAGGGTTGGCTTCGTCGGCAAGGGGGGCCTCTGCCGTGCCGCGGTTGGTAATTATCAGCCGCGCGCCGCCGATCAGCCCAGCTGCGACCATGGCGTTGGCGTCCTGGCGAATCTCGATGCCGCTGCGTTCGATCTTCGCGTAGTAGAGCGTGTTGCCCGAATTGGGATCGAACCGAATCCGCGAGATCGTGCCTATCTGGTCGTCGCCGATCTGCACGAAGCTGCCCTTTTGCAGGCCCACGCTGCCGTGCTCTTCGGAGACGAAGAAAACCGCCTTCTGACTCGGCGTGCGAAATAGTTTCGCGCCGCCCATCCACACAACCACGCCTACGAGAACCACCAACAGGGTGACTACAAATATCCCGGCTGCCAGTTCATTACTCTTTTTTCGCGCCATCTCGGCTTCTCCTGCTGATTTCATGCGGTGCAGCGGTTTTTATCACTGCCGCCTTGTATGTCTACTCGTGCCCGTCCGGCTTCGATCTGCGGGTAACAATGATCCGCACGTTGCAGTGATCTAGCGCCCGCCGGCCGCCTCAAGTATGTCTTCTTCGTATCCGCCCTGCATCCTTCGCTGAGTGATCGGCCCCTCCGAGTCGCCTCGCAGGAACTGACGGATCAGATCGGTTTGCTCGTCACCGGTGGCCTCGCCGTCGCGAATCGCCTCGAACTCGCTGCGCGGGCCGATTTTCAGCATCACGCCCTGTTCGAGCATAGCCATGCGGTCTGCTATCCTGAAGGCCGAGTCCATCTCGTGTGTCACGACCACGCTGGCAACCCCGAGCTTCTGCGATAGGTCCATCATCAACTGATCGATCTCGGCCGACGTCACCGGGTCCAGCCCGGCCGACGGTTCGTCGTAAAATAAAATCTCCGGGTCCAGGGCAATCGCCCGGGCCAGGCCTGCCCGCTTTTTCATACCGCCCGAAATTTCCGACGGTATCAGGTCCATGGCGTATCGCATGCCGACCAGTTCGAGTTTAATTCGGACGATGATCTCGATGGTGTCTTCGTCGAGGTCGGTGTGTTCCCGCAGCGGCAGGGCTACATTCTCGCCCACCGTCATCGAGTTGAACAGCGCGCCGGACTGAAACAGAATTCCAAATCGCTTGCGAATCGCGTCCAGTTGCTGGTCATCGACTTCCGCTATATTCGTGCCGAACAGTTCCACGTGCCCTTCGTTCGGCCACATCGATCCGATCATGTGACGCAGCAGCGTGCTCTTGCCGCAACCGCTGCCGCCCATGATGACCATCGTCTCGCCTGGGCGCACGAAAAGGTCCACGCCGCTTAGCACCGTTCGATCGCCAAACCTCTTGACCAAGTTTTTCACCTGGACGACAGGTTCGGGCAGGTTGTTCGCTTCCTCTGCCATCTATGCCTTCTATCCGACAAGTTGCACTGACTTCATCCGAAAACCATTCGATATTCGCCTCGGTCTTCGAGAATCCGTTCTCTCTCGATGAGTTCGCATTCCCGGGCGCCAGCGATGAGCCTACAATCCGTAGACATAGAAAACCACGGTGAAAATGCAGGCCGAAACAATGATCGCCACGATGGAATACACCACCGTTAGAGTGGTGGCCTGGCCGACGCCTTCGGCGCCGCCGCTGACCTTCAAGCCTTCGTAACATGCGATCAGGCTGATCAAAATGCCGAACACGGCCGACATGATCAAGCCCGTATAAAAGTCCTTATACACCAGGATGTCTCGCATCAGTCGCCAGTACGGCACGTAGACTTCCGGGCCCAGCACAAACCTCGCCGTTATGTAGCCGCCAACCGCAATCATCACGTCGGCCACAACCGCAAGCAGCACCATCGCAATCAGCGTGGCGATCAGTCGCGGAACGACCAGATATCGCACCGGGTTGATAGCCATCGCTTCCATTGCCTCTATTTCTTCGGAGACGACCATCGTGCCGATTTCCGCTGCGATCGAAGCGCCTGCAAAGCCGCTGAGCACCACCGCGGTGATGATCGGCCCGAGCATACGGAAGCCCGCCACGCCTATAATCGATGCCACCTGCGACTCCTGGCCGTAGATGGACAGGGGCGGCGCCATCTGCAATGCCAGAATCACGCCGATAAAGCCCTGGACGAGTACGACGATGCCGATGCTCTTGACGCCCAGTCGTACGAGCTGGTCGCAGATGGATCGCAGGCCGATACTTCTGCGCGCCGCCCGAATTGCCGCCATCAGCAGCACTGTCATTCCACCGACGTACGTAAGCCCGCCGAGGAACCTTGCCCCTACTGCGACAACCGGATTATGTCTGTGAGATTCCGCCATTTCTACGCAAGCGCCTCGGCCACGTTCGCATGGATGGAGAACACGCTATCGAGCCGCGTGATCTCGAATACGCTGCGAACCCGGTCGGTCAGGCCGGCCAGGTGCAGGCTGACCCCGCTCTTCCGCACGCGCGAAAGAAGTTTCACCAGCGAGGCTACGCCCGACGAATCCATATACGAAACGTCGGCGAGATTGATCACTACACGTTGGGGTTTTTTGTCCAGCACCTTCAGCAGATCATGCTGAAAGGCCGCACTTCGGTTCAGGTCGATTTCGCCTTCAGCGTCGATGACCACGGCGTTGTCTATCCAACGCACTTTCCTGACGGGACTGCTTGGGGTTTCACGTGGAGTCACTTCGTAGCCTCCTGGCTGGGAGATATGCTGCTCGTTCGTTTCATCATGGTCAACAGCGTTCCTCCCCCATCCGCGGGAGCGTATTGCACGCTGTCCATGCACTGATTCATGATATGGACGCCAAGCCCGCCGGGCCGGACATCCTCCAGATCGCGCGACTTTATTTGCGCGGGGTCTACATATTGGCCGTAGTCGCGAATCCGAATCTCGATCCCGTCGAGCTCGTTATCGCTGGTCGGAAGAATTTCAATTTCGATCGGCTCGCCGCACTGGCCCTCGTAGGCGTGCTTGATAATGTTGGCCAGAGCCTCGTCAACGCTTAAAACCACGCCGCCGGTCGCCTCTACGTCGAAGCCGATCTGCTCGCAGACTTTTTCTACCGCGCCGCGCACGGCCGGCAGATGCGACGCATACGAGCAAATGCTCAGGCGAATTGGCTTTTCGGGCAATGAATTCACTCGTTCACCTCCAGCTGAGACTTGGCGGTCTTGTCGCTCCGCCCGGTTTCCATCCATTGTCGCCAGCGCCGAACCGCCTCTGCTCGCTTGTCGGCCGGCTCGTAATAATTGTAACCCATCGTTCTGCCGGTTATCCGATCGAGCGCGAGGATCGCAAACAGCCGGCAGTCCTCCTGCGAATCGGTCAGGCGGTCCACCAGAAACGGAATCGCCTTTTGGTCCTTCAGTTGCCCGGCCCGAACGATGGCCTGGTTTCGAACGGACGGATCTTCGTCCTGGAGTTGCATGTACAAATCGGTCCCCGTGGGGTAGCACCCGCCCAGCAGGCACAGCCCGACCACACAAAGAACGACGCTCCGTAAATCCTTGGTTCGTTTCGAAATCATGTGTATACGAAATGCAAGCGAGTCACAGGGGATTATATGTCCACGGGTTGCTTCTGCAAAGTCTTAGCTGGCAGATTTTGTGACAACCGTGAATTATTCAGGCGTGCTCGATACCCGCAGCACCCCCTATACCACCTCGCGGAAGATTTTGATCGCCGCATCGATGTCCGCACGCGAAACGGCCAGGCTGGTAACGGCCCGTATCCGCGGGCCCAGTGCGTAGGTCTTGACGCCCGCCTCGTTCAATTGTTGAGACAGTTCGACCGATTTTCCATCCGCTACGCCGAGAAAAATAATATTCGTCTCGACGTCGGCCGGGTCGAGCTCGATTCCGGGCAGGTCGCAGATCCCCTCGGCCAGTGTTTTGGCGTTGGCGTGATCGTCTGCCAGGCGAACTCGGTGGCTTTCCATTGCGTACAGCGCCGCTGCGGCGATGACGCCAGCCTGTCGCATCCCGCCGCCGAACATCTTGCGGAATCGGCGGGCACGGGTGATGAAATCTGCGCTGCCGGCGACGGCCGAGCCGACCGGGGCGCCCAGCCCCTTGGAAAAGCACACGCTCACCGAATCGAAATGGCTCGCGTATTCGCTCTCGGCGATGCCAGTCGCCACCGAAGCATTCCAGAGTCGCGCGCCGTCGAGATGCATTTTCAGCCCGGCCTCGCGCGCTACGGATTCCACTTCGGCGATCTGCTCGATCGGCCAGACACTGCCACCCCCGCGATTGTGCGTGTTCTCCAGGCAGACAAGTGCGGGATGCGGGTGATGGATGTCAGATGGCCGAATCGCCTCGCGCAACTGATCGGCTGTGAATATGCCCCGCCGCCCATCGAGATGCCTGCACATCACGCCCGAAATCGCAGCCGACGCTCCGCCCTCGTAGTAGTACACGTGCGCATTGGTGTCGACGAATATCTCGTCGCCCCCCTGGGTGTGCGAGCGAACAGCCAATTGATTGGCCATCGTGCCGGACGGAACGAAAAGTGCAGCATCCTTACCCAACAGCTCGGCCGTGCGTCGCTCGAGCTCGTTGACGGTGGGGTCTTCGCCGAGTACGTCGTCGCCAACCCTGGCCTCGGCCATGGCGCGACGCATCTCGTCGGTCGGCAGGGTTATCGTATCACTCCGCAAGTCGATGATTCGCTCAGCCATCGTCGTCTTGTCGCTCCCTTACGCTTTCAAGCCAAGCACGTCGTGCATGTCGTACAGCCCCGCAGGCCGGCGTGCCACCCACTTGCCCGCACGCAGCGACCCGAGTGCGAAGGTGTCTCGCGAGTGGGCCGAGTGTGCGATCGTGATCGTCTCGCCCAGGCAGCCGAAATGCACCTGGTGCTCGCCGACCGTATCGCCCACGCGCAGTGCGTGCATGCCGATCTCGCCGGCGTTTCGCAGGCACTGGCCGCCCCGGCCGAAGATGACCGTCTCGCCGAAGTCCTTGCCCTTGGCATCGCAGATAGCCTTGGCCAGCGCGATCGCCGTGCCCGACGGCGCATCCTTCTTGAAGCGGTGATGCGTTTCGGAAATCTCGATGTCGTACTCCTCGCCCAGCGTGCGGGCGACGTCGCCGACGACCTTGAGTAGCACGTTGATGCCGACCGACATGTTCGCAGCGTGGACGATTGCGATTTTACTCGCTGCCTCGGCGATCTCGGTCTGGAGCGAAGCGGTCAGCCCGGTCGTGCCTATCACCATCGCCACGCCATGCTCGCGACATGTGTCCAGCCACTTGAGCGTGCTTTCCGGCTCGGAAAAATCGATCACAACTTCCGGCATGTCTTCCATCGTTTCGCTGACGCGCACGCCGAACGTGCCCGCGCCGGCCAACTCGCCAACGTCGGCGCCCATGCGGTCGTGGCCTGGCATTTCCATCGCCGAAACGATGTCGAACTCTTCGGACTCGATGGCCAGTGCGGCGATGCGTCGGCCCATCCGGCCGGCCGCTCCAGTAATAGCGATTTTGGTCATGGCAATCCCTTTTCAATTTATCAGGTGCTCTCAGAGAATAGTGCAGCCGTCGATAAAAATCCACCAGGCGTTACAGGCTTCGTATTCGCGCCCAGAACCGGCCGTACTCGGCGTGAACTTCCATGTCGAGGGCGAACGCATCGCTGAGGATCTCGCCGGTGAGCACCTCGCCGGTCGGCCCGGCCGCCAGCACCCGCCCCTCTTTCAGCACCAGAGCGTGGGTGAAGCCCGGCGAAATTTCCTCGATGTGATGCGTCACCATCACCAGCGAAGCTGCCCCGCCGTCGGCGGCCAGGTGATCCAGGCGGGCCAATAGATGCTCGCGGGCGTTGATATCCAGCCCGGCGCAGGCCTCGTCGAGGATCAACAATTCCGGCTCGGCCATCAGCGACCGCGCCAGCAGCGTTCGCTGTTTTTCACCGAGGCTCAGCACGCCGAACTTCGTGTCGGGAATTTTATCCAGCCCCATCTGAGCGATGAGTTGCTCGGCGCGGGCGATCTGCGCGTCGGTTGGCTCGTCGAACAGAGCCGTCGATGCGAACGCCCCGCTCAGGACGATCTGGCGGACGACCTGCGAGTTGCGGATCATCTTGAGGATCGACGCGCTAACCCAGCCGATGCGCTTTCGCAGCTCGCGAATGTCTACCTGGCCGTACCGGTTACCGAGCACCGATACGCTGCCCGATGTCGGCCAAAGATAACCCACCGCGATCCGCAGCACCGTGGTCTTGCCCGACCCGTTCGGGCCGACAATGGCCCAATGCTCGCCCGGGCGCACGCGCCAGGTAATATTCTCCAGAATGGTGCGCTCGCCGCGCCAAAAACCAATGTCATCGAGAAAGATTATGTCTGATGATTCGGTTTTTTTAGGAATTTTTCCAGAAAGCATGATTCTCCGCAATTATCGGCCGGGCTGATCAGCCGACCGTCTTGATGATGAATTCGCGCACGGCCTCTTTGTCGTTGGGCAGCGTCTGGCAGCTGGTTGGCAAGTCGGCCAGTGCGTCGATGGCCGGGTGATGGGCGATGTCCTCGCCGGTGGCTGTTTGGATCGCATCTGGGAACTTGGCCGGGTGCGCGGTGGCCAGGCAGATCAGCGGGTATTCATCTTCGCCTGCGACGGCTGCCTCGCCGGCAACCAGGGCGGGCACCTTCGCCTCGGCCACTGCAAAACCGCAGGCTGTGTGCGGGTCCAGCAGATATTGATAATCTTGCCAGCATCGCCGGATCGCCGACAGGACCTCGTCGGTGGCGGCCGAGCCTGCCTCGATCGAAGCATCCACCGGAGCACCGGCCGGGGCGTCGATCGTCAGCGAGCCTGTTTCGCCGAACTGCTCCATCAGCGACCGCAGCTTATCGGCGTCTCCGCCTACCCGGTGATACAGGTATCGCTCGAAATTACTCGCCACCTGGATGTCCATCGCCGGGGCGAGCGAATGGTGGACTTCGCCGAGCGAATATTCGCCGGAGTTGAAGAACCGCGCGAGAATGTCGTTTTCGTTCGTCGCCAGGATGAACTGCGAAATCGGCGCGCCCATCTGCATGGCGTACCAGCCGGCCAAAATATCGCCGAAGTTGCCGGTCGGCACGCAGAAACGAACTTTCGCCGCGCCGGTCTGTTTTTGCACTTCGAACGCAGCCGAGAAGTAATAGACGATCTGCGCCAGCACGCGCGCCCAGTTGACGCTGTTGACCGCGCCGAGCGAATAGGTTCGCTTGAAGTCCAGATCGCCGGCGAGCGACTTCATAATGTTTTGACAGTCGTCGAAGCTGCCCTCGACTGCGATGTTGTGGACGTTGTCGTCCAGCACGCTGGTCATCTGGCGTTCCTGGATCGGCGAGACACGACCGGCCGGGTGCATCACGAAAATATCAATGCCCGCTCGCCCGCGTACCCCGCAGATCGCAGCGCTGCCGGTGTCGCCGCTGGTGGCGGCCAGGACGTTCATATGCCCGCCGCGACGGGCGAGAATGTACTCGAAGATATTGCCCAGCAATTGCAGCGCCACGTCCTTGAAGGACATGGTCGGTCCGTGCCATAGCTCCAGCACATAGAGCGGCCCGACCTTGGCGAGCGGCGCGACGGCCGGGTCGAAAGCAGGCCCGTAGGCCCGGTCGATCAGATCGCGTAGGTCCGGCTCGGGAATGTCGCTCACGAACAGTCGCAGCACCTCGAAGGCCAGTTCCGGGTACGACAAATCCCGCCAGGCTTTCTGGCGATCGGTAACGTCTGGGATGGACGCGGGGACGATCAGCCCGCCGTCGTCGGCGAGGCCCATCATCACGGCGTCCTGAAACTCGATGGGCGAAACCTGTCCTCTTGTGGAAACGTATTTCATTGCCTGCGTCCTCATCGTCCGGCGGTGCGGCCGGCCGATAATCATCCGTCACGGTTCATTGATTGCTCGCCCGCTCACAGTCGGGGCGCTTTGCGGTCTTCGCTGCGCTGGTTGCGCGTCGCATCGCGGAGCATTTCGCGTTCTTTGCTGGATAGGCTGTTGAGGCCCTCCCGCTGGATCTTGTCCAGGATGCGGTCGATTTTTATTTGCTCCACCTTGCGCTGTTGCATGCTCTTTTCCCAGGCGCCTTCGGTGCGTTTTTCCCATCTTTGACGGTGGGCCTCGCCGACGCGCGGCAGCAGCCAGATCCAAATAGCTCCTGCAATCGCCCCGCCGAAATGCGCAGCGTGCGATATTCCGCCGGAAATATTATCCCCGGCAAGTGCATTGCGAACACCCATCAGCACACCGACGCTCGACATTGCGAAAAACAATATCGCAGCGGCGCGGATCGACATCGGAAACAGCAGCACGATCACGCGAATATGCGGAAACAGAATCGCACAGGCGATCACGACTGCAAAGACTCCACCCGAAGCGCCGACCAACGGTATCATGGAGTTGTGAGCCAAAAGCTGCGATAGCCCCACGTGCGTCAGGCCCGCAAACACCCCGCATATCAGGTAGAAGCGCAAGAACCGCTTGGCGCCCCACGACCGTTCCAGGTACATCCCCAGAAAGTACAGTCCGATCATGTTGAAGCCCAAATGCATCGGATTCTGGGTAGAGTGGAGGAACTGGAACGTGACGTATCGCCAAGGTTGCCACCAGTAGTAAGGCACGGCTGCGAAAAGTGCGGACATCTGGCGTCCCATGAAAATCTGCACGAAAAAGATGCCGATATTGATGATCAACAGCCACTTTACCGCCGGGCCGGGTTTCTGCAGCCCGAGTTGCATCCCGCCCCCTCCGCCGCCGGAGCCGCCGGAGCCTTCGTCTCTCAAATATGGTCGATCGCTAAAGCCCATCTTTATATATCCTCAGGAGCATCACGAGCCAAACCCGTGATTGGTTAAAGTTCCTTTTTCAGCCAGTATAGCGAAAGCGTCGCAATCGTCTTGCCGTCGTGTATCGTTCCGTCGCAGATCATCTCGCGGACCTTCTGTTCGGTAAAGACTTCCACTGTAATCTGCTCGTATATTTCCAGGTTCTGCTCGCCGGCGGTCAGGTCGGTCGCGAGGAACGAGTGCATCTGTTCGTCGTTCGTGCCGGGGCCGGGGTAAAACTGGCCGAGCTTTTCGACCTTGCCGGCCGTGTAGCCGGTTTCTTCAATCAGTTCGCGAGCGGCGCAGCAGGCTGGGTCTTCGTTATCTTCCAACATGCCAGCCGGCAGTTCCCACAAATGCTCTTCGACGGCGAAGCGATAGTTGCGTATCAGCACGATCCGTCCGTCGTCGAGAACCGGCAGGATCACGGCCGCCCCGCTGTAGTGGAAGAAAACTCGATCTACAACCTTGCTGTCCGGCATTCGCACGCCAACCTTATAGACTTCGACAATCTTGCCGTCGAAGACGAGTTCCTGATGTACAAATCTCTCGGTCATGCGGGCGATTATATGATCGTCCCGCCCGCGAAACAACGCCGCAACTGCCGTATTGCTGAATCGCCATGTCGACAAGCGGTGCGAATTCGCTTGTTCGCCGGTCGCCGCTGAATAAGATTGGGGTCCAGTTATGAACGAGAAACCAAAACGATTGGCCATCCTGGGCTCGACCGGCAGCATTGGCTGCCAGACACTTGACGTGGTTCGCGAGCAAGGCGGGTTCGACGTGTGCGCCCTGGCTGCCGGTGCGAACTGGGAACTGCTGGCCGACCAGGCCGACGAATTCGCGCCGCAGTGGGTGGCGTTGGCCGACGGCGAGACGGGCGAACAGTTGCGCAGCCGCCTGGCAGGCGGCACGGAATTGCTGACCGGCCCCGACGCGATGAGCGAAATTGTGCGCAGGTCCCGCCCAGACGTGCTGCTGACCGGCGTGGTCGGGTCGGCCGGGCTTGCACCGACGCTGGCTGCGATCGAATGCGGGGCAACCCTGGCGATCGCCAACAAGGAAACGCTGGTGATGGCCGGCGCTATTGTCATGCCCGCCTCCCGCGCAGCCGGGCTCGACGTCCTGCCGGTCGACAGCGAGCACTCGGCCATCTTCCAGTGCCTCCAGGCAGGCCGACGTGAAGAAGTCCGCCGCGTGGTAATCACCGCCTCGGGCGGAGCCCTGCGAGACTGGCCGGAAGATAAGCTCCAGACCGCCACCGTCGAGGACGCTCTGAACCACCCCACATGGGACATGGGCCGAAAAATCACGATCGATTCGGCGACGCTGATCAACAAGGCGTTGGAGATCGTCGAGGCCCACTGGCTGTTCGACCTGTCGGCCGACCAGATCGAAGTGGTTTTACATCCACAGTCAATCGTACATTCCTACGTAGAGTTTCAGGACGGTTCGGTGATCGCCCAGATGGGCGAGCCGGACATGACACTGCCGATCGCCTACGCGCTTGGCTACCCGGCCAGGCCGTCGCGTGCGACCGCCCCTCTGGACCTGCCAGCACTGGGCGAACTGACGTTCCGTCGCTGCGACGGGCGATTCGCGCGGGCCGCGGAATTGGGCCTGGATGCCATCCGTCGAGGCGGATTGGCCGGTGCTGTGCTGAACGGCGCCAACGAAGCCGCCGTGGAAGCGTTCCTCGGCCGGCGGATTTCCTTCGGACAAATCGTCCCTCTGGTCGAAGAAATACTGAACAACACGCCGCAAACAGAAGAAATAACACTGGCCCGACTTATCGAGGCGGACCGGTGGGCGCGAGACGCCGCAGCCGAGCGGATCGGCCCGGCCGACAAAACCGTATAAAAAGCCCGCAAACAGAAGCCATTAGAGAGAGGTATTCATGGAAGTTCTTGCATTGAGTCTCGGCGATATCGTCGCAACCGTCTGGAGCCAGTGGATTGGCCCCATCCTTCAGCTCGTCATTGGCCTGGCTCTGGTGGTTTTCATACACGAGTTGGGGCACTTTCTTGCGGCCAAGTGGGTCGACATCAAGGTCGAACGGTTCGCGTTGGGTTTCGGCCCGCGTCTGCTCGGCTTCAAATGGGGCGAGACCGACTACTGTATCAAGCTGCTTCCGCTGGGCGGGTACGTCAAGATGCTCGGCCAGGAAGACTTCCAGGCGCTGACCGAAGAAAATCGGGTGGACCCGCGATCATTCGAGGCAAAAACCGTCGGCGCGAGGTTCTTCGTGATCGCAGCCGGCGTTGTAATGAACGTGATCCTGGCGGCGATCCTGTTCGTGATCGTAGGGCTTGTGGGCATGAACTTCGCCCAGCCGGTCGTCGGCAGCACCTCGCCGACCTACCCGGCGTCTACGGTGGAACTCACCTGGTCGCCCGCCGAGGCGACCGCCCAAGCCGTGCCGGCGTTCACACCAGGCCTGAAGCCCGGCGACCGGATAGTCGAACTCAACGGCAAAGAAATCATTCGCTTCGCCGACGTCCAGATGGAATCGATCGCCGCATTCAGCACAGACGAAAAGTTCGATATCGTCGTGGAACGCACCGACCCGAACGGACGCAAGTGGGTCGGGCGCGGGCCGATCGGCGTGAAGATGAGTGCGTCGGGGATGATGCTGGTGTTCGGCATGCGTGGATCAGCCGACACGGTGTTCGCATTGTACCCAGAGGACATAATCTCATCGCCCTTCCAGCAGGACGACCGTCTGGTTAGCATCGGCGGCGAGCCGATCACCCATCACTGGGACATTGGACGAGTCGAGAAGACCCTCACCGGTGCGCCCGTGCAAGTCACCATCGAGCGTGGCGGACAGACCATTGGCGTCGAAGTTCAACCGACGTTGCATACTGCCGCATCGACAAGCTGGAAAACCGACGGAACTCTGATCCGAGGGTATCAGTCGGGCATTAAAAAGCAGGACGACAAAACGATCGTCCAATTCGAGCTGCTCGACGGAGGCCAGCTCAGTGTCGCCCTGGACGATCTCGCCGAAGTCGAGATGTTGGATATTCTCGGCATGTCTCCGCGGATTCGCGTGCTTTCGGTATCGCAAGGCTCTCCGGCTAACGACGCTAATATCCTGCCCGGCGACATAATCGCAGCCTATGGCGACCGCGGGCCGCCGACACGCCGCAAACTGCTCGCGATCAGCGAGAAAGTCGCCGGCAGCGAAACGCCGATCGTGCTGCTGCGAGACGGCAAGCTCGTCCAGGCCAAGGTTACGCCCAAAAAGCGAGGAGAACTCGTACAGATCGGCATAACCGCAGGCATAGACCTCATGCATCCTGAGGTGGCGGGCATTCGCAAAGGCTCCCCGGCCGAACTTGCCAAGATCGAAGAAGGCGACCGCATAGAGAAAGTCAACGGCCAGCCGGTCGCATCGTGGATCGACGTGTTCGCCGCATTGAAGGCCTCGGCCGACAAAGACGCCGTCGAACTGACGATCCGCCGAGGCGAGCAGGAACTGGCCATCGAGATCGGGCAATTCGGCGAGTTTTTCTCTGCGGATGATTATTCAATGTCGCTCTTCCCGGCCGAGAGCTTCGAGAGGCTGCAGTTCAAGTTCGTCAAACGCAACCCGTTCGGCGCGATGGTCTGGGGTGCGGGCGAAACCTGGAACTTCATCATAAAGACCTACGCCACGCTTCGCGGGCTGGTTATGCAGACCGTTTCGACCGAGACGTTATCCGGCCCGGCGGGCATTGTGAGGCTGGCAATCCGCGTCGGTCGAGAAGAGCCGATCGTCAATTTTGTGTACTTCATGGCGTTTATTTCGGCGACGCTTGCGGTGATTAACTTCCTGCCGCTGCCGGTCGTCGATGGCGGGATTGCGGTGTTTCTGCTGATCGAAAAAATCCGCCGCAAGCCTATTCCCACGAAGGTGATCAATATGACGCAAATGGTGGGGCTGGCGCTACTGGGCCTGGCGTTCGTGCTGTTGACTTGGCAGGATATTTCCCGTTGGATATCATCCCTCTGGTGATTCACGCCGCGTCGCTGCGGTTCGACGGAAGAATGGCTACTAGAATGTGAAAAAGGAGCATGAATCATGGGAAAATACGTTTGCGACGCATGCGGATGGATATACGACCCGGCCGTTGGCGATCCGGATGGCGGGATCGCGCCAGGCACGAGTTTCCAAGACATACCTGAGGACTGGTCCTGCCCGGAATGCGGAGTTGGCAAGGATCAATTTTCCGCTGCTGATTGATTTTTGAAAAATTCCTGAAGACTGGTCCTGCCCCGAATGCGGAGTTGGCTAGGATCGGTTTTCCGCGGTCGACTGGCAAGCATAGAATCGTGTAACGTGACCGATCCCGCACAAAAAACTCGGGACAGTGAACTTGACTTGGTACTTGCGACGGAGCTTCAGGCGGCGTTGCTGCCGAGCCAATGCCCCACCGACTACCCGAACATGGTTGCGGCGGCGCGAAATCGCATGTACGGTGGGGTCGGGGGCGATTTCTACGACTTCATCCGGATCAATGACGATCAGATCGCGCTGCTGATCGGCGACGTGGTGGGCCACGGCGTGCGAGCATCGCTGGTGATGGCGCAGATCATGGGCTATCTCCGCTCGCGTCCGCCTGCCCTGTCACGCCCGGCCGAGGTGATCACCTCGCTCAACCGGATGCTGATCGACATCGGCGAGCGGACCAATAGCATCCTTCCATGCTCGCTGTTCTACGCAGTCATAGACGCGCCATCGGGCGCCACCATGTTCGTCAACTGCGGGCATCCTCGCCCGTTCCTATGTGACAACAATATATGCTCGGCCATGCACATCGGGCCTCGTAATCTGCTGCTCGGGATCGAAGAGATCACTCCCAGACAAGGCTGCCACACATTCAGCCCGGGCCAGCGGATGGTTCTCTACACCGACGGCCTGCTCGATGCGGCCGACCCGAGCGGACAGCGATTCGGCGAGACACGCCTTCACCAAGCCATTAACGAGCGGGCCAAAGACGATCCCCAGCAGTGCGCCGACGCCACTTTCGCAGCCATCGATCAATTCCGCCATGACGCCGACCAGGTCGATGACGAAACGATCGTCGTGATCGACCGCATCTGATTTGCCCCCCCCATGATTGACGTGATGTATAGGTTTTGCGCTGCGCGCGGCCAAATGTTCAACAAATGCACATGGCAAGCGAAGATCGGGTAATCTACATTGCCTTACCAAGACAATAGTTACGGGTTTAATTCTTTTTGGCCCGGCAATTGCATAACAGTGTAGTGATAGATGTACCTGGGAGTGTTTCGAAAAGACCTGTGGCAAGGTAACGGCATTCTCCTGGACGGCACATTTAGTGCCATACTAGTCCCTTGTCGGCGTTGGCTACGACGGCAAGGGGCCTGTTTATGCGCGTTTTTTGTAATGAGTGCCTAAGTCGGCGTTCCCATTTTCGCTAGCCGCGAGCGCCCAAGCGAGCAGTTTTTGAATGAGTGCTTCTTCGTTTAGCGGCGGGACGCAGGCCCACCTGTTTTTATCCCCTGCAACACGGCTTGACGAGCAAGCCGTGCCACCCGTCATCGGTAGTTTTACTAGCCGCGATCGTAAGCGAGCGGTTTTTCTAACGAGTGCCTGATCAGGTGGACTGCGGAATGATTTCGGCGCCCAGCCCAGATGGCTATCTCGTGATGAGAAGCCGCCCGGGGCCAGGCGCCCATCCGTGATAGCGTTACCTCACGTCGGCCTCCGCCGACGCCTTTGTGTGCGACTTTAATTCCGCCTCAAGCGGCCTGCGCCATGGTGGGATGCCCGGCGCATCTCTGCGTTCCTTGCATGTGGCCACTCCGGTCGGCTTCCTTGCCACGGCGGCGAGATCCGTTCACCACCACCGGACGTTTGACGTCACCCAAAGTCACCTTTACGCAATTTGCTCGTTAAACAGTTCGACCAGTTTGGTCGCAGGCATCGTTTTAGAGCCCATCGGGCTCATCCACGTCACCTCGCCATCAGCGGCCAGCAGTTGCTCCATTCGCTGAACGGCCAGGACGATCGAAGAATGATTCTTTCCCATGGCCTTGCCGATTTCCGGATAGCTCATCTGCGTGTGGCGGCGTGCCAGGAACACCGCCACCATCCTCGCGGTCGACACGGTCCGTGTCCGGCGGGACGAGTGAATATCCGCAGGCGTGATTCCGAAGTACGTCGCCACGGTCGATTCGATATCGCCCAGCGTCACCGCACTGTCGGTCCTGGCCAGGTGGTCGGCCAGGGCCTGGGTCGCCATCGACAGCGTTACGGGCGATTCTTCCATGGCCGCCAACGCCATCAGCTTCATCAGCGTGCCTTCCAACTCGCGGACCGAACCGCGAACGTGCCTTGCGACGTATTCCAGCACATCTCGCTCGACTTGTAATTTCATCGAACGGGCCCGGCGATACAAAATCTTCATCCGCGTCGACTGTTCCGGCGGATCGACCTTCACCACCATGCCCGCCAGGAATCGGCTGGCTAATTGCGCGTTCAGCTCTCCGACCAGCCGCGGATGGGCGTCGGACGCCATCACGATTCGGCTACCTGCCGTATCCAGCGTGTTGAATGTGTGCAGGAATTCGTCCTGCGTGGCTTTCTTGGCTGAAAGAAAATGCACGTCGTCGATCGCCAGCAGGTCCAGTTGGCGAAATCTCTTGCGGAACGAATCGATTTTTTTATGTCGCAGCGCCGTGATGAACTCGTTGGTGAACTGCTCGCCGGTGACGTATCGCCAGTTCATGGGCCTGCCATTTAGAATCACGCGCGACGCGGCGTTGCAGATACCCTGGAGCAGATGCGTCTTGCCCACTCCGCAATGGCCGTGGATGAACAGCGGATTGAACGGCACGCGATTCTGCCCCGCAACCGCCACAGCAGCCGAGTACGCCAGCTTGTTGCAGTCCCCGACGATGAACTCGGAAAGCTGATGCCTGAGGCGTACAGCCCTGACAGGACCACGATAGCGCACGCGCCCTTCGGCGGTTTTGTGCACGATGTCCGCCTGCGTATCCAGTTGCCCCTTACGCAGAGAGCCGCTGAGCATGGGGTCGACCGTAAACAGCAGTCGAAGATCCCGCCCGACATGTGTTTCAATCGCCTCGGCGATCTGCGACTGGTAGTGCGTCTCGATCCAGTTCGCCACAAACGGATTGGGAACGGAGAACGTAACGCACTCGTCATCGAAATCCAAACGCGTGCCATGCTTGAACCAAGCATTGAACTTTTGCGTTCCGATTTGTCCGGCAAGCGTCGCCAGGATCCGCTCGGAAACGCCGTTGTCTGCGCGCAGTGATACCCGTGTCGTGTCCATAATCGATCCTTCAGGTTACGAATTCGAGTAGTTCTTTCCGTCGACATGCATGCCGTCCGAAAGCCTCTCTAACCCACCAAGGGGTACCGAACTGATAACAATACTGAGCAGACTGTAAGGGCGATTTGGGAAACGGTCAATTCTAAAACTGCGCGAATAATTATCCACACCATCCAACACCCGACCAGACGAGCGCTTGTCACACGAAAAAAAATTTCGTCCACAAGTTGTTCACAAATTGCTCATTTTGACCGCGTTAGCGACATCCTCCGGGCGCATTACATAGACCATACGCCGGCCCGTCCGATGGTATCCCTCACTATCGTACAGTGCCCTGGCAGGTGTGTTGGCTGCATCTACTGCCAGGCGAATCGACTCACAGCCGCGCTGGCGAGCCTCGGCTGCGGCGCGACGCAGCATCGCTCGTCCCAGCCCTATGCGCCGGTATGCAGGGGCCGTGCCGACGTACAATATCTCGGCGGCATGAGCCTCGGGCCAGTCGCTCACCAACACGCACCCGGCCGCGTCGCCATGACGCTCGACAATCCACCACGCTCGCGCTTCGTATGCACCCGTGGCTTTGTACCCAGCCACCACGTCTTCCATTCGTCGCACGCCGGTCAGACCGGGACAATCCTGCGAGTCGCGGTAGCTGCGGTCGAGAACCTCGATCAACTCAGCCTGGGAGAATTGCTCGCCGTTGCGCCATGTCCAGTTCGCATCCGTATCGAGCGGCTGGATCGTGGCCAGGTCGAGATCGAGATAAATCAACTCGGCCAGCTTGATCAGCCCAGCCGAGGCGAGCAATTGTGCATTGTCGCCCGCGCCGGGTTCCAACATCGTCTGAACAAGCCCAACACCGTCGTCGATTGCCGACAGGCTGATTTTTCGGATCAATTCCCCCAGCGCCCAGGCGTCTGCGCCGGCTGCGTTGAGGTCGGTATGGAAGAGCAGGCCGGTCTTGCCGTCACTTTCGATCACGACGGCTGATGCGAGACATTTTCCGTCCTGTCGCGCCCACCACAGCCGATATTTACTCTCGCCATGACGGGTTGCCAGTTGGTGCATAATCTTCGCCCTGACCTCTTGGGCTGGGCTGCAACGGACGCCGCCGACCAGGAACCGAAAGGCTTTCATTCGGTTCAATCGTCCGACGGGCTCGATGTCAAGCAACCTGGCCATGCCCGTATCCTAGCCTCGAACGCCCTCCAGACCAAGCCACCTTTCGATCACTGAACCTTTTGTCATGTTGGCAAAATCACGCGAATCCGAAAAAACAGCCAGACTGCTACTGGGAAGAAACTTTTTGCCCCGTTTGACGGTTGACTTCCGGCTGTATACAAATTACCTTGCGTGCAGGAATTTGTGATGTATTTCGCCCCCATGCACAGACCGGAGCGGCCGTTCGCTCGCGGGCGCTTGCGAGCGGGGCTAGGCCAAGCAGGAGTAGATGCCATGAAACGCCTGGCGGCAACATTTGTGCTCATCGTTGCAGCGGTTGTGCTGTTGGCTTCCGACGCCCAGACCGCGCCCAAGCCCTCCGAAGTAGCCATCAACTGGCAACTGGACGTCCGGCTGGACACCCCGCGCCCCATCGAGGTTTCCTTGCCCGGCAAAGGACAGCCCACGCGGTTCTGGTATCTGCTGTACACGGTAACCAACCGCACGGGCGAAGATCGAATCTTCGTACCCGAGTTCGTCCTGTACACCAACACCGGGCAAATCCTGCGAGCAGGCCAGAAGGTGCCCACAGCCGTGTTTAGGAAACTCAAGCGAATCTACAACGATCCGCTCCTGAAAGACCGCATGGGCATGACAGGCAAGCTGCTGCAAGGCGAGGACAACGCCAGGAGCGGCGTGGCGATCTGGCGCGAATTCGACGGAAAGGCCGGCTCGTTCGACCTGTTCCTGGGCGGGTTCAGCGGCGAAACCGCCGAAGTGATCCTACCCATTCCGGTGACGGCCAAGGAAATCGACGCGAGAGGCCGCGATGTCGAGGTGGTCAAGAAGAAGATCATTCTCACCAAAACCATGCAGTTGAACTTCAACGCCCCCGGCGAACAGAGCGCCCGATCGCGGCTGACGCCCAAACTCCTCAAGAAACAGTGGGTAATGAGGTAGCGTTCGGCCGACAAAACCATGGGCGATAGCCCAAAAGTTGGATTGACAAACGGATCGAACCTCGCTATCCTTAGGAATTCTTCGAGGTTGATTGATACGCCAACGAGCACATGGACTGATAGTGGAGAGCAGTTATGGCACATAAAAAGGGACAAGGTTCAAGCCGCAACGGTCGCGACAGCAATGCCCAGCGCCGAGGCGTAAAGGCCTATGGCGGGCAGGCCGTCAAGGCAGGCTCGATTATCATCCGCCAGTGCGGCACGCCGTTCAAGGCTGGCCAGAACGTCGGTCGCGGTCGCGATGACACACTGTTCGCCCTGCAAGAAGGCAAGGTTTCGTTCCGCGGACGCTTCGTGGACGTGGTCTGACCGCAGGTTTACTTGCGATTCCTGACGGGATGGTGCGCCTCGACGCGCCGTCCCGTTTTCTTATCTCGACCCGGTATGTAAGCCCGAACCGCAGATCGCCAAATGGCGACAATGCCAAAAATGCGGAAGGCAGGAAAGCTATATGAGCAGCTCGTCGCCAGCTAACAAAATCGCGTTCCTTGACGAAGTTGACATTTACGTCTTCGGCGGCGCGGGCGGCAATGGCTGCATGGCCTTCCGTCGCGAAAAATACGTCCCCATGGGCGGCCCCAGCGGCGGCGACGGTGGCAACGGCGGGAGGGTCTATATCGAGGCCGACTCGCAGTTCAACACGCTTCAGCACCTTGCCGGCAGGCACCACTGGCGGGCCCAGCGAGGTGGCCACGGCATGGGCAAGGACTGCCACGGCAAGAACGGCGAGGGCATAACCATCCGCGTTCCGCCTGGGACGATAATCTGTGACGACGAACGGTCGCTGGTACTGAAAGACCTCGACCACCCGGGCGACAGGGTATGCGTAGCCAGGGGCGGCAAGGGCGGCAGGGGCAACGCGGCTTTCAAGAGCGCGACCCGCCAGGCCCCGCGGATCACCGAACCGGGTACGCCCGGCGAGGAGCGAGTGCTGCATCTGGAACTCCGGCTGATAGCCGACGTGGGGCTGGTGGGCAAACCCAACGCCGGAAAAAGCACGCTGCTGTCGCGACTATCCGCGGCCAGGCCCAAAATCGCGGCCTACCCGTTTACCACGCTCACGCCTCACCTGGGCATCGTGGAACTGGCCCGATGGCGGCGGTTCGTCATGGCCGACATCCCCGGCCTGATCGAGGGCGCACACGAAGGTGCGGGGCTGGGTGACGCATTCCTCCGCCACATCGAGCGAACCCGCCTGCTAGTCCACATGGTCGACCTTCATCCGTTCGAAGGCGAGGCCATCGACGACTATCTCGCAATCCGTCGCGAACTGGAACAACACTCGCCCGCCCTGGCGAACAAACGCGAATTGCTCGTCGCCAACAAAATGGACCTGACCGACAGCGACCAAAAGCTGGCCGCGTTCCGCCAGGCCGTCCCGGACAAGCAAGTGTTCGCCATCAGCGCCGTCACCGGCAAGGGTCTGGAAGGCTTGGGGGAGATTCTCTGGCAGGCGATTCAGGATGAGCCCACCGAAGACCTTTCTGAAAATACTGATGATGATGCGAGCGCGTAGAATAGCGAAATAAGTGCGAAAAAAATGCGAAAGTTTCAGGAGCCGCTGAGATGGAATCGATACCACACGTACTGGCCTGCGACGTCGGGAACAGCGCCATTCACTTCGCAGCCGTCCACGAAGATACCGTCACCGACGTCCGCACCATTCCGATCGGCCAGTTGAAAGACCTGGGCGAGGCGATTGGCGATTTGTGGAATGAGATGCCCTCCCAAAAGTACGTCGCAGCCGGCAGCGTGAACCCCGAAGGGCTCAAGGCGCTCAAGGCTGCCGTGGCCCGCGTACTCCACGAGCCTCTGCTCGTCGTGGGTCGCGAGTTGCCCCTGCCAATCGAGACGCGCCTCGCACATCCAGAAGCGATCGGCGTGGACCGGCTATGCTGTGCGGCCGCAGCGTTCGACCACTTGGGCACGGCCTGCGTGGTGGCTGACTTCGGCACGGCGATCACCATCGACTGCGTGGATGAGACTGGGATGTTCATGGGCGGAGCGATCCTGCCAGGGCTGCAAATGGGTGCCCGCAGCCTGGAAGCATGCACCGCACAATTGCCCAAGGTAACGCTCCGCCAGCCAGACTGGGTTTTCGGCCAGGACACGCAGCAGGCGATCACGGGCGGGCTGATCTACGGCGCGCGAGGCGCCCTGCGCGAGCGGGTCGAAGCCTATGCTTCCGAACTTGGCGCCTGGCCAGCCGTCATCATCACCGGCGGCGACGCGAAGCTGATCTGCGCCGATCCTCAGAAATCGGAACTGGTGCAGGCTCGCGTGGACGACCTGACCGTTCGAGGCGTGGCGATGGCCTATTATAAGAGCCTGCTCAAGTAACCTTCCGATTCAGTATTACTGACATCGACATGGCGAAAATGACTGAAAGCCGAGCCACTGCGACGCTCCAGACTCCTGCTGGCAGGGGCGGAATCGCAGTGATTCTGCTCAGTGGCCCGCAGGCCGGACGGGTGGTTGGCGAGATATTTCGCCCCAGCCGCGCCCACGCGGAAGATTGCGAAGGGGCGCTTCGCCTGGGACGACTGGTCGACGATCACGGCGATATCGACGAGGCCATCGTCACCCGTCGCGGCGATGCCTACGAGATCAACATTCACGGCGGCTCGGCCGTCGCCAGAGCTACCCTAACGCGACTGGCTGAATGCGGCGTGACCGTCGCATCGCAAGGCACGACGGGCGAGAGCTTCCCCCCTGCTCATCCGAAGTGGAATAACCCCGCCATCGGCCGGGAGATGCTCGATGCACTCCCGCGAGCTCACAGTTCGCTGGTGATCTCGGCGATCAGCCAGCAGTGGTCGGCCGGGCTGAGCAAACTCGCGCGATCCAACCCATCAGCCAATGCGTTGCGACTGGCAGCCGACCGGCTACCGCAAATGCTCCGGCTGTGCAATCCGCCGGAGATCGTGCTGGCGGGCGAGCCGAACGTCGGCAAGTCGACCCTTACCAACGCCCTTATCGGCCGGCCGGTGAGTATCATTCACGACCAGGCAGGTACGACGCGAGACTGGGTCCGCGAGCTGGCCGTGCTGGACGGCGTGCCGGTCTGGCTGACCGACACGGCCGGGCTGTGGAAAGCCCGCCACCAGATCGACGCCGAAGCGGTCCGCCGTGCCCGCAAGTGTATCGAGTCAGCCGACCTGACCGTGCTGTTGCAAGTCGGCGCCGATGGGCAATTGCCCTCGTGGCTGGACCCCAAACGCACTATCCGCGTTGCCGCCAAAATAGACAACGCGCCCCACACCGAGCGGGCGGACGTGTGCATCTCGGCCAGGACCGGCGAAGGGCTGGACGAATTGCGGCGAACGATTGTCGATCGCCTGGGTTTGGGTGATTTTCAGCCGGCGGCGCCTGCTGCGTTCAGCCAGCGCCAGGCGGAATTGCTTCGAGCGGCGGCGAACAAACTGGACGCCGACGACGCCGACAGCACAGCCGAACTGCTAAGCGGTCTGCTTGGGGGATAGGCGTTGGAGCAGTCCACGTGCAACGTAAAGACTCTCTCTTGAATTGCGGCGGGAAACAGGTTTCGCTCTTTACTTAATTGTGCGCCTCTTGACGACTCAAGCCATCACTCCCTTCGTCCCATGTGTCATGAGAAAACATTACCCGCCTGGCGGGTGTGTCAACTTAGCGGACAACTCCTGGCCACGTAAGCGTGGGCCATGGCACCCATGTTGAAGCATGGAATGCTCCCAGAGGAGCAAATCGCAGACGCCTGCAATCGAGGAATCGTTCTAACTTCGGCTGGCCTCTGGAGTCCAAGGGGCATAGGATACGCTTCAGCACATGAATCAGATTATTGAAAGATGCAGAAAGACGCACAACGCATCATGTCCGTGAAGGGAGTCGTAAGATGAATGTCAATCGTATCGTCACTATCGGCCTGGTGGTATGCTCGCTGGCCGTTGCCGCAAGCTTCGCAATCGCAGCCGAGCCAACCGCCCCGCCGCTGGTCAAAGAAGTGAAGGCCAGCGATCTCTACACGTCGTCGATCGCCGCAGACAAGCCGTACTCGGACAAGGTTCCGCCCAAGTGGGAAGACATCGAGCCGCTGTGGGCTGCGTCGACCGAGCGGTCCAAGCCCGCCACCTGGAAAATGAGTACGACCGGCGCGAAGCATCCGGTTATTCTGTTCGACCCGGACGACCTGCCGATGATCCGGCGCCGGCTGAAAAAAGGCGCAGGCCCGCGCATTCTGGAGTCACTGAAAAAGCAAGCCGAGCAGGGCAAGCCGGCAGAGGCAGGCCTCTACGCGACGATCACAAACGACAAGTCGCTCACGCCAAAGGCGATCGACAATCTCATTCGCCGCGCCAAGCACGAGCCTGGCGACAGCTGGCTGAGCAACGGTGGGCAGATCTACTATGTGGCGCTGGGCTACGACCTGCTGTACAACTACATGACGCCCGAGCAGCGCGAGCTGGTTCGCACGCGGCTGGACAAGCTCGCCCACAACGCTCACCTCCGCCGAGCCGGCCACACCGAAGGCAACTGGCTGCCGCACATCTACGGCGCGCTGGGCATGGCCGGTTTCGCACTCCAGCAGGAGAACGCCTACGCCGACGGCTGGATTCTGCACAGCCGCTACGCCAACCTGCTTTACCTGCACAACACGTTCGACCCCGACGGCGCAGGCTGCGAAGCCCTGTCGCGATACTTCGCGATGGGCATGGACAAGGTGCTGATCTGCTTCGCAGCCGACCGGCGGCAGGGCAACGACTTCTTCCCGTATCGAAATAATCTGATCAACCAGAACATAGAATTCATGGCCTACATGCTCCGCCCGGACCGCAGGGCGTGGGTGCCGTTCGACGACGCATTCATCGAAGACGTAGACAACCCGCAATCGTTCGGCGCTGTGGCGGGGCTGACGGGCGACCGGCTGGCCCAGGGGTTGTTCGAGCGACAGTGCCCGTCGCCACGAACGTGGTTCGGCAACGTGGCGCTGCTGGCTGCGTGGTACAACCCGAGCGTCCCGTCCGAGTTGCCCGAAAATTCGCGCCGTCTGCCGCTGGCACGGGCGTACTGGGGCCATCGCACCAAGCACCTCGGCCTGTGGAGCAGCGGACACGTGTTCATGCGGACCGGGTTCGACAGACGCGACGACATCCTCTTCGCCTCGCAGTGCGGCGACACGAGCGGCTGGCACGGCCATGCCGATCAGGCGAGCATCTACCTCTACGCCTACGGCGACGTGCTCGTGCAAGACCCCGCCATCACGGGCAGCTATCACGAGCCGCTCAACGAGTGGCAAAAAGGCCCCGAGGCGCACAGCCAGGTGCTCATCGACGGCCAGGCCACGCCAGACTACACCGTGGGCAACAAGCTGAACTGGCCGAAGCGATTCCACCACGCCGGCGAGATCGACGGGTTCGCCCACACGCGGACGCTCGATTTCGTCTCGATGGATTTCGTCGAAGGCCTGGCCCTGAACCCGAAAGTCGGTAAGGCGAAGCGAGCCAAGCGATACGTGATCTTCTTCCGCCATCCGAAACGCACGGGCTACTTCGTGATCATCGACGACGTAATCATGGACGACGCGCCCCACCGCTACGAGTGGCTGCTGCAGCCGGACGACAAGCACAAGGCCGTCAAGGAAGGCCCGGGTCGGTTCGCTTTCACCGGTCGCGTGGACCTGAAGATCCGCATGGTCGAGCCGTCCGACCCCGCCCACGAAATGGCGACGTTCGAAGGCTACGGCGTGGACTACCTCCGCCTGCGATCGAGCGAAGACCGCAAGCGAGGCCTGTTCGTCACGGTGCTGCAGCCCAAGCGAAAGGGCATGACGCTGCCTACCGTCGAGCCGATCCGCAACATAGGCATGGTGGGCGCGAAGATCGGCGAAGACATCGTACTGTTCCGCAAGGCGCCGGCCGGCACGATGCGGTCGGCTGACGTGGAAACCAACGGCGAACTGGTTGCCCTGCGCATCACGCGCGGCAAGGTGTCCGACGCGGTTGTATGGGGCGGCGATGTGCTGAAGTTCGACGGCAAGAAGGTCGAATTCGCCCGGCCAGCGCAGCAGCAACTCGAAGAATAAGCCGGATAAGGAGAATCGCATGCGTACGCAACTTCGTCTGACGATAAGCCTGTGCGTTTGCCTGTCGCTGGTCGCGGCCGCTGCCGGGCAGGAAGTCAACACGCTGGTCAGCCCCGATATGTTCGGCGAGATGGTCGATCTGATGATTCCCGGCTACGTTCACTGGAGCGCCGCCAGCGGCGACACGGCCGACCTCGACGGCGACACCAACGACGTGTGTAACAGTTTCGGCGAGCATGC
>SDBT01002953.1_pt1 | contig 29633 bp, 66 predicted proteins | sample 2277101 | NCBI WGS metagenome assembly SDBT01 (sample SAMN10404973, study PRJNA504765) | marine sediment metagenome | isolation source: marine sediment core GS10_PC15, 103 cmbsf | place: Arctic Ocean: Southern Knipovich Ridge | collected 2010
GAACAACGTACATTTGAGATGATTCACGAAAGTAAAAGAATTGCGAAGGCAAAGAAAAAGGTTGCGGCAAGTATTCAGCACGATATTGATCATCCTCTTATATTGCCCGACGACAACCTTTATGTGCTGGGTAACGAAGGCTCTGATATAATTATTCCATAGAAAGGACAAGCAATGAAAGAGCGGCTTAAACGGAAAATAAAACTGTTTTTAATGGGTTACTGTCCTATTTGCGAGATTCATTTCTTTGATGCTTCTCTATATGGTAACAAGGATATTCATTACTGGTGTCCTGAGTGTAAAGAGTTGGATGAAGAGATTGAAAGGATAATTGATGGAATGGTTGGCTGATCTGTTAAAGAATCTCAGAGACTTCCTCCCCCGAAAATACTTCATCAATCCAAACGAAGGCGGAGTCAGGATAACTCTTGGTAAACGTGTTAAGACTTTAGAACCGGGATGGTATTATTACTGGCCGGTAATCCAAGAATGTGAAGGGATGAATACGTCTCCGCAGATAGTAGATTTGCGACCACAAAGTGCTCTGACCAGTGATACTAAGGATATTGCTATAAGTGGTGGTATCAAATACAGAGTATCCGATGCTCATAAGGCTCTGCTTGATGTACAGGACTACGATAAGAGTATCCAAACATTAGCTCTTGGTATTATTTGTGAGTTCATTTCTAATCATAAATTTGAAGACCTGTCTGATCTTAGTGAATTGAAAGAGAATATATTGTCTGGTATCCGTGATGAAGCAACCGGCATGGGTCTGAAGATTATGAAAGTATACATAACTGATATTGGCAGAACAAAGAATATCAGAATAATGGGTGGAGAACACACTATAATAGAAGGGGGAAAAGATGAGTAAATTATGTCCAGACAGTATAAAGAGGATGAGTTCTTTGGATGCTTTATTAGGAGATATAGCAACCAAATACGACTCTAAAATACTTTGTAATTTGAAATTTATGGCTGATGAAGAAAGAGCTTATGATATTATTTTCTCTACTTGTTCTTGTATTGCCAGTTCTATTGAATTATCCGGTAAAGAAATACATCTTGCAATTAAACAAGATAACTTAACTAAACTTCTAAAATTACGGTGTATACATTCTTTATATAGTATGAAAATCCTTATTGAAGATGAGTTAGAAAAACTGGAGAAGGTATGAGTAATGGTGCTGGAAAGGGAGATTGTCCGAGACCTTATGATCGCAGAAAATGGGAAGCCGGTTGGGCTGCTTATGAGAAAGGGAAGAAAGATAAAAAGGTGGAAAAATGAGCATAACCAGTAAAGCAGACAATATGCCTAATATTTACAGAAAGAGTTATCTTTCGGCGGTATCCGGCAAAGCCACCCCTCGTAATGCTATCAAAGCATTTTGTATAGAATGTATGAACTATGTCAAGTCCGAAGTAACTAAGTGTGATACAATTGACTGTCCGTTAAATCTCTATAGACCTTATAGAAAGGCCGGTGACACTGATGGAAAAGACTAAATTAGTATTTTGTGACAAATGTAAACATAAGAAATTTGTGGAAGCAGCTATGGGATGTTGCAGCTACATGTGTAAGAGTAATCCAAAACATCTACATGGTTATCTTAGAGAATTTACACAGATGGATGAATGTGAACTAAAAAACACGAATAATGACTGTACTGAATTCAAGAAGAGACTACTATGATTGAGAAACAAAGAGAAAAAGAATTCCTGTTTGAACTGGAATGGTTGTATCATAATTACAGTTTGATTATTGATGTTGTTAATGGTTATAAGAATGCGTTAGGACTGGTAGATGTTGGTCAGGGAGATATTGATGAAACAACGGCTTATATTGAATGTGCTGTTGATGGACTGAGAGACGAGACTCTGGAGGATGTGAGATGAGACAAGGGCTGATTAGTAAGATACCGACTTGGTTTCTGCATTATTGGGTTTGGAGGAATCGGCGTCTGGTTTGTTCCGGTCATCCTCGCTATGCTTTTTGTATAGAGGCTGATATTGAATTAACTATCAGGGGGTACAAGATTGGTTTTGGTCCTGAGAAACCGGTCGGTATTCCTGAGTGGCTTGCCAAAGAACCAGAATCTTATGGGTATAAGGATGAGCCTGCTTGTGAACGATCATGTTCCATCATGAATCAGAATGATAAAACCCCTTCTATTACCGGTTGTATTATGTATAAAGGGATTCCATTTTTCTACCATCCCTGTTTCTGTGATCGTAGTATTGGTGAGAGTTGTGAAGCGTGTCATCCAGATAGAGAGAAAGATGATTAAATTATTCGCAGTAGGAGTACTCGTTTATTGTGCCGTCCGGCTTGTAATTCTGTTCAACCGGTTTAGACATTACTATGTCATGCGGCAGCTTAGAAAGGGGAAATAGTATGGAAAACATCTTAATGATATTGGGTTCGTTGGTGATATTATTCTTGGGAATAGCCGGAGGACGCTGGCTGTTATGTTGTTCTCCATTTGCAAAAAGAGTGATGAAAGCTCAAGATGAGAGAGATCGTATTGGTCGAGGAATGAGTGGTTTATAAAGGGGAAATGAAGATGGCAGTAAAGGTAAGCGAAATAATAGCACAGCTTCAGCATCAAGTTGATCTTAATGGAAATACTGAGTTAATCCATGAAGATGAGGGATGTCACCTGTATACGCTAAGTAAAGTCAAATATGATGAAATAGAAAAATGTATCAGAATATATTAATTGAAAGGAAATGATATGAGAACTGAACAAGATCAATTGATAGATTTGACCGAGACAGTGTTAAAGGGCCTCAGAAATATGAGAAGACGACGACTTATAAAGTATGCTTATCCTATTGTGTTGGAAGGAGAAGAGGGAGTGATCATCCGTAATCTTCTGGAACTAATAGCTGCCGGAGACAAGGACAAGCCAGATATAAACACTATCGGTACGATATCTTTTGAGAAGTCACCTGTTTTCTGTTCAAGAGAATTTCCGTTACCGAGTGGTGATATGGACCCTCTTTCTGTCCGGTAAGTAGCTCGACAGGACGTACTTCCGGTCTCAGGATCGACGAAACGGCAACTTACCCTGCGTATGTACTTAGAACGATCTTTTACAATTTACACCCCCGAAATGCCTTCCCTGAAAGGTTTTATTACTTATCCATTATAATCATTATAATTCTTATAAAGGAAGTATTATGAAAGAATGTACAATGCCACAAAGTAAAAGCGACTATTGCTCCATGTGTTATGTTTTTGCAACAGGGAATGTATGTATGAAACCGGACGAACCTTGTTATTGGCATATTAAAGAAGGAATTAAGAAAGAATTGGAACTGAACTATGAAAAAGATGACACTATTGGGGAGGAAGGGAAGAGACTGTCTTGCAAGGATTGTGGTACAGACAAGATGAATATTGTTCAAGTTAGTTGGACAACTTACGCAATCTGTATTAGATGTAATAGGTTTACGTGTATCCACGATGGTTAATATAGGGCCGGTAAATTTTTCTTAGGAGATAAAATGAAAACAAAAACAGAAAATACTTTATTATGTGCCGGGTTTGTTGTGTTTGCTGTGATTATCCTCACTGGAACTATTACATGGATGATACAATTGTTTTCCGGTAAATTTTGAAAATTTTTTTCAGAAAATCTCTCTATGCCTATAACACACCCTCCCGGTAATGAAATAGCCAGACCGGGGGACCTGTACCCCCGATAATACAGGACGCGTGTTCCTCTTATAGGCCGGACATAGCCGGTATACTATAGAGAATAGCACCAATACTATACCATAGAATCTGATGTATCGGCCTGATACACGATGTATCATAACCATCCGTGGTTAGAGTATATAATAAATAAATAAAAGATTTCACTTGACAGCCGGCAATCTATATGGTAGAGTATGGGTACGGCTATGGTGCCTATAAAGGGTATGGCAATGGATAAGACAATAGGCAAGCAATGGAGTTTGTGGGAATACTTTATAGTGTCGGTCTTTTGTTATTTAGCATTGATGTAAATGGAACAGAGTGTTATGTTAAGAAAAGGGGAAAGTATGGAATGTTTACACGAAAAAGGGTGTAGTACTTTCAGGCCGGTTGAGAGCCGTCCCAAGTATTGTAAGAAGTGTGGAGAATTTATCTGCCGGTGCAGGGATTCTCAGTGTCGGTATGAACCGGCAAAAAGTACAGTCTCAGGACTATCGAGACCAAACACCCAAAGGTATCTAAAATTGTACTCTGGGAACGTCCTTGACACCGAGACAAACACGATAATCCACAGGCATACGCTATTGGAAATACTCGATACCTAAGCAAAAACACGGTTTACAGCATATCAAGAGACCATTGGCCTTTTAGGTTGATGGTTTCGTTTTGTTTACTCTTATATAGGGAGACACGGTAGGGACGGCGGTAGATTATGCCCGCGATTAACCGGTTTTTAATGATCATATCGACTGTCAATCAATCTTTTATTTCCAGCGGTTTACGAATTCTTTCGTAAAAATGATCACTTTACGAACGTTTTCGTCAAATCAATTCTAAGAGCCTAAAATTTTGACCGGTAGTCTGCTACTTGCAAATCATTTTGACGCAACACGGCTGAATCTGGGGTGTTTTAAGACGGTTTGAGATATTGGCTCACTGCTTAGTTTTGGCTTGTTTATGTGGGGTCCGATAATTTTTGTTTACAAAGCATAAAAAAAGACAGGAAGAGGTTTTCGTCCATCGTCGCCGTTGCCCCAAACCTGTCTTTTCCACAGAACCATTCAGCCCAACCGCAATAAGGTCGGCGTGGTCCCGTTATCCGCCCCGAGCCGGGGATAGATTAACTATCTCAAAAAGGAAAGAGATATAATATCAGTATCTTCTTGTCCGTCAAACTGCACTAAAGCCATATTGGGATTGACTTCCAATACTTTACAGCCTGCCCCATTTCGCAAATAAGACCTGCAAAATACGCTTTCATCCGGGACGGTAAACGTAGCATCTTTCCCGACTTCAATCATAAGACCTCCAAAATTAAAATAAAAGACAGACTTCCAAGTTGTAACCTGAAAGCCTGCCCGCCTTTACAGGCAAAACCCCCATGGGGAGTATGATTTCACTTCCCTACAATCCCGGACCGGTTACGGCTTTTTATAATTGGGATTGCGGATGTATGCATTGACCCCGACAAACAGGGGGAAGCCGTCAATCTGAATCGATGTCGGCATGTTGCCATGCGATGAAGCGACCTGCAAGGTCTTGCCAGAATCTGATACAGTCGGCTTGCCATTCACCGGGATTGTGATAATAAGATTCTCGTCTTTGATAACTGTTTGCATAGTTTTTCTCCAATAAAACAATAAAAAATTAACAACTCTATTTAATATACGTTTTGGTTTTGGTTTTGTTCGTTTTGCTCCGAATCCCAACCTATAAGAATCTGACACAAGTCCCTTATATCCTGACACAGTTTATCTACCGAATCCTCTGAATATCTGTCAAGTAGACCCTTTTGAATTTCCTCTTTTCTCTCTCAGTCATGCGAGTTCTTTGATACAGTCTTTGGGTGCCTCAAGAGTACAGCCATCGACATAATCATAATGCTCACAGGAAACACACCGGCTCACCTCTTGACAAACACAGGATTCGCCGGATAATTCGCAATCTGGACAAATACACACTAAAAAATCCCCTTAAAGAAAATGTCATTTATCTTGATAAAATCGGACTTACAATCAGTACAGACTTCCACTTCACTACTGCATTGGTAATGTTTTATTAGCTGACAGTTGATACTGCTGACTGTTTTTTTGCACACCGGACACAATCCAGAATCCTTAAAATCAAATTCTATTAAAATATCACTTGCCATTATAAAACTCCAAAAATTAAGGCTTTCAAAAAAACATACGATAACGAAAAACCTTTGTTCGGAAAAAAATAAAAAAAACTTTTGCTCTTAATACTACAATCAGAGACAGGATTATCTTATTTCGATTATATAGGACCAGACCGTTTGGTCGGTGTAAAGCTGGTCATGGGAATAGTAGAGGGTTACGCAGGAGATAAGACTGCCGGGATTATTGAGCATCCGTGCTCTCACTTTTCCATGCGAATTAGAGTTAAGTTCAGCTTCGTGCTTCGTTGCACTCACCATCTTGTAAGCATCCATGACTAACATAGCGAAAACTTCCCTGTTTTCTTAAATACATTACTACGAATTCTATGGGGATTTGTTCGGGGAAAAATAAAATAAAAAATAAATCGAACCAAAAAACTTTTTCGGCGTATAAATTGTGAAACGAAATTTTTTACCGTTTATGTTATGGGAGACTGTTATGAGTATGTCAAATTATGCCTGTTTTGAAGATTGTATTAGTGAAAAGTTTGTAAAGGGCATTTGTTCTGATGAGTACGCCGCACTAATTAATGCAATAAACAACAGTGGAAACGATCTTGAATACCATGCAGACTTACTAAGTTATGGCGACTGTGAGGATGAACCAACTATAGAAGCATTTGATATTTTATGTAGGGCTTTCGACAAAATCACCGGACTTGAATTAGGCATCTGCTACCACTCTGCTGAAGACAAGGCTGATGATCTTGATGGATATGCCTTCACAGTAGCCAAAGTATATGTCCTATCAAAAGCAGGAGAAGCACACAAACAATACATTGAGCGAAAATTCTGGACTATTTTTGGATAAACTGCTATATGGGGGATTATGATAATATTCATTATAACATTTGTATTAGCTTTCGCTACTGGATGGGGATTTTACTGGTGGGGATACAAAGATGGAAATGAATCTAAATGAAAGAGACTGACATGACAGTAACCGAAGCCTTACAACTCATCGAAAAGAATTCACACGTGCCAACTCTAAGCCACTGTATCAACTATGCTCATTTTGCCTTACAACTTGATCAAAATAAAAAGTGGTTCCGAGTACAGCTACGATATGTATTAAACAATATGGCATACTGGAGACAATGCAAAGCCAGTACAACAACAGCCGCAGAAATTAAAGAATGCCGGGCTGTCTTAAAGAAAGCGAGTGTATGAACATGGAAAAAGAAAAATGCCCTATTTGTAACTCAAGTGAGCTGGATTACTGTGATAGAAGCACCACAAACGAAACCGTTACTTATGAAGTATCTTGCTTATATTGTGGTTTTGAGGGATTAGAATGGTACTCACTTACCTTCCAAAAATATACTGATGTTAAAGGCAATGACTTAGTTGAATAACATTGAGACGGCAACAAATTGGTATATCGACAGCCGACGAGTCATAGAAGAACTATACGGCGACGATGCTGATATGTTCTGCGATATATTAGCTGCTACATCTCCACGAAAACAAGTGAAAATAAATTGGGACATAGCACAAAACATATATGAACGCTACAAACATGAAGGGTACATTGATTGTCAAGGATTGATGGGTTCTCATATACCCAATGTATTAAGAGCATTATATAGAGAACCATTGCACGGCTATAAAGTACCGGCCTTTGCTGCTAATCTTAAAGGAAACATGAATAGAGTTACTATTGATAGATGGACACTACGATATTTTGGCTTGCAGCAAAAAAGGATAAGACGAAAAGAATACTATCGGCTGGAAAAAGCAATACAACTATTAGCAAAACACCGTGGTATACTACCGGCAGAATATCAGGCTATGATATGGTGTAAGGCTGTAACAGCAGCCGGTAGAACACCGATATCTTATGCAGATATGGTTTAATTTGGAGATATTAGTATGTGGTATTGGATAAAACATTTTACTGAATTTGTATTGTTTGCATGGGCATTTCTGTTATCAATCGTAATTATCGTGGGACTTCCGATATTAGTAGTATTCGCTATATTAAAAGCACTGGGGAATAACCAATGAAAAAGACACGAACAATAGAAATACGGAATGGCAGTATTTACTATCGCGGTATCAAAAAGGGGCACTTACTAATCAGCCTGAGAAGATATTTTGGGATACCCTGCAATGGAAAAGTGCGAATAACTATTAAAGAAAAAGGGCCTTATAAATTTAAGCGTGACCACTCTACCGCTACGTATGACATATATAAAGCCTCGGAATATGTTAGTCTTGTTTGTTGTAAGGAATTCAAGCAGTTCTTTTTCAGACCCGACGAACGTAAAAGCTATGACATTATTGTAGAAAGGCTAACATGAAAAAATATAAACCACGAAAAGTCAATATGGATACTATCCGATCAGACGACGGAACCTTCTTGTATCCCGGTGATTCTAAAGCAACTGTTCCATGCCCCAACTGGCTAAGACGCAGAATGGAATTCAATATCAGGCAAGATGCCCGGCGTTCTAATGTCGTCTTTCCATTACGTCAAAAAGTAGCAAGGGAAATGCTTGAAGAATTTAATATACCTTTTCTTAGAACAGGGGTAATATAATGGTCTGGTTTGAAATTAAATGGTTTTTTATGATGAATTGGCCTGTGCTTTTACTTGTTGCTGTAATGCTGGCTTGTGGTATTTCGGCTGCGTATTTTGTAAAGGACTATGAGCCACCTCCAGAACGTATAATAGTTGAAGCCCAAGGTGTGATAGCGGGTATTAGAAATACAGGTGCGTGGAGTATTTATGATACTGAAGTGAAATTTGAAGACGGTTCCATAATCCTGTTACGGTATCATACGGTTCAACACTACAAATTGAAACATGGTCAAAGTATAAAGATCATTTACTCCTCGTATAGAGGAAGAATAGTAGAGATGAATAGTGGTAGCACAAGATGAAAATGAAGAATATAATTTACCTTGTCCATACAATCCAAAAATAAGGTGCGTCCAAATGCCCTGTGATTCAAACGATGACAATTATTGTGATGATGGATGTCCTAATAGATTAAAAGAAGAGGAAAAAAACTAATGGAAAACCTAACAAGTTCGACCGACCGATTAGCATGGAACCAAACAAGAGAACAAGGAATGGGTAGTGGATTGGCTATTCACAATGACAAGCAACCGGCTGCTTCTTCCGACCGTCCTCTTATTCGTGATTATTACAAGTCGAAAAAGTATCAAGATATTTTAAGGGTAGACTAATGAGAGGTAACATAACAGAAAAAACAAGGGAAGTACGAAACTATCAGAACAGAGACAAAGCGGAAGAAGTGGAAGAGAGAAAACATGCTCGTGCTAAAATAAACAACCAAGCACAAATAAAAATACTCGATGACCGGTTAGGGGTCGGTGTCGGTGCTGTAAAGGAACGTCAAAGACTAACAAAATCATATTAATTTTATTTGGAGAGAAACTGTGTTGAAAGTTGGGGACAGAATTAGAATGTTTGACGGGTCGTATGCTTTTGGTATAAAAAATGGCAGATATTCTCTGTTGCATTTTCCCGAAATCAAACAAATATTTACAGTGGTCGAAATTAACTTATTAACTGCTCGTAGATCAGAAGTAGAAAGGGAAGAATTAGGACATCCAGTCACTGTTGCGGACATTCTCATCACTGACAGTATGGAGGGATTCTGGTTTGTGCCAAGCCGGTTTGCTAAACGAATTCCACCAAAAAATACAATCACCATTGATGGCAATTCCGTCGAAATAAGTGATGAATCTTTTGAGGCACTAAGAAAACAGTTTCTACGATAAACAGGGTAGACGGCGATGTTCCATGAGTTAGAAGAACAATACGGGTGCAATTCCCGCCGCCGTCATTATTTAACTGAAAGGTACAATATGAAAGAAAATGAAAGCATAGAATGGGTAGGATTTTCTCCAAGCGGACGAAAGATTGGAAGAATTGTACACCCCACCGGTACTGCAAAGTATGTTACTATGGACAAAACAAAAGAAGAAGGAAACAGAATAGAAGTAATATATGATTCTCGTCATGTTACTGAAGATGTGTTATATGCAATCACACTAAACTTTTCAAGACTAACATGTATCCTTGAACGTCAAATATGGGAAAATCCGAAAGGAAGATAGTTATGAGTAAACAAAGATTCTGTTTTTTACAGGTATCCGACAACTTGATAAACCCGGTCGATGTAAACAATCCGGCTGATGTGTATTTCAAAGCAATCTGGAATCATTTAGACGGTAAAGGCTATTTTAAGCCGGATCATTACTGGGAAATCCCTACATGGATTGCTGAATTGAGTTACTGTCTGTACGACCGGCTACATGAAAAACAGCTATTTCATATTGAGGAAATATGTCCGAATGATTGTGGGGCCAAAACACCTCATTATCCTGTCCTTCCCGATGCCGACATATACTTTGCATCTGTAATGGACTGCAACAAAGAAATCCTCTCAATAATAGTACATAACAACCCGGATAAAATATTTTGTTTTGGCGGTTATGTTGGACAAGAAGACTTTTGGGACATGTTTGGAGACTGCTTTAACGTAACATATCATATAAGTATATTAGCCTTATGTATTCGCCTTGATTTTAAATACCAGTATGGAACCGACTACTCGTTATTCAACGGAACCAAATGTATCCCACGACTCATTTTATCTAACGGATGCACAAACCATTGCCGGTTCTGTACTGTGCCGGATGAAATTACTGTAACAGATGTGTCAAATATCTGGCAACAATTTGAATCAATGAAAGATTTGGACTTTGAATTGGTTTATATCAATGACAAAACATTCGGTCAATGTTTCAATTATTACTATCTAAAACGTATCTACCATTTAATCAAAGAATTCAATCCCAGATTCCGGGGATTCACAATACAAACTACATGCTACCAAATCCTAAAATTTTACGGTCAGGGAGTAAACTTAAAAGACTTAGGTATTGTAAATGTAGAAATCGGTGTCGAATCTTACAGTGATGATATACTCAAAAAATACAACAAACCACAGAATACCGAAACTATCGACATGGCCCTGAATATCTTGAAAGACATGGGCGTAAACATAATTCCAAATATCATTATCGGTTTACCGGGTGAGACTTGGCAGACTTATACAAATACCGACTGTTGGCTGAGTGAAAACAAGCATAAATTCCTGATGCTGAATGTAACCAACTTTGCACCTTATGTCGGTAGTGATGATATTAATACCATCAAAAGGGATTTCAATGAAAACAGTACTAATAGGAGCTATCATACTGAAGAAGAGACTAAAGCATCAAAAATGTTTTCAGACGAGATATTCAAAATAGGCATGGAAATAATTGAGAATACGAAAGCGAGGCCGGTATGAACGAAATAGAAAAAGCCGTAATAGCAACTATGGTAGCACAAGAACTTCTCAAAATTGAAAAGAAAATACTGGCTATAAAAATAATCCGTTTCATGTATAGTGCTACTTTACGAGATGCAGTAGATTTTGTAAACAGCTTGGAGACAAAATGAGTGAAAAACTTGAAATGTGGAGAGCCAGAGAGGGTAAGATATTTGCAACCTCGGAAGAAGCTGATGGACATGAAAGAGAGATGAATGTTATTGATACTCTTGAAGGAGTATACTTTGAGGGAATGATTGAGTGTGCTTCGGACATCATCAATTTTCTCGTTGACAACAAAAAGCTTATCTTAGAGTATTACGGCATCGAAGAATAAATTTTATTTTTTTACGAACAAAATCTTTTTTGAAGCGTATGTATTTTTGAAGCCGAAATTTTTCCGAGACTACTATGACAGATGAGAGAGTAAACAAAAGAAAAGAAAAAGACCTAATAGCTAAAGTCTTAGCTTTGTTTATGCTGCTTAAATATGAATTAGCACCGGGCGTACACACCAGACATCAATGTGAGTGTGATGAACGGCCAGCAAGGGGAAGTAAATGTTTCATGTGCTTGATAGAAGAACTTTATGATGAAAACGTGCAGTAAATGTGGTTTGGACAAGGATGGGTCGGGCTTTTGGCGAGATAATTCTCGCAAGGATGGGCTATACTGTTGGTGCAAGGATTGTCTGAGAGAGTACCGACAAACCGAAGCCGGGAAAGAAGTCCACAGCAGGGGTGATAAGAAATACTCCCAGACCGAAAAAGGAAAAGAGTTTCGCAGAGAGCATGATGCAAAATATAGAAAAGCAAATTCTGAAAAAATAAAAGCTCGCAATGCGGTCAACAATGCTATAAGAGACGAACGACTATTCAAACAGCCTTGTCCTTGCGGAAAAACGAAAGTACAGGGCCATCACGACGACTACAGTAAGCCTCTTGATGTAGAGTGGCTATGTACAAAACATCATATAGACTGAGAGGGAAAAATGGGAAAGATAACAAATGAATTTGATGCTCCACTACCCTTTGTAGCAGCGTGTAGTGGAAGTAGCTGGAAGCCGAATCCAGAAAGGCTGTACGTCACCCAACTATTCTCACCACCAATGATACGACGACTAACTATAGATCATTTTGATGAGATTGAAACGGATGTCATCGACTTGTATTATAGAATCTTAGGAAGTGCGACACACTCAGTATGTCAAAAAGCACTTGAAGGAAAAATTGGGGTACAAACAGAATTAAGAGTAGCGATGCCTGCCAGTTGGTTCGGCATAGAGATTACTGGAAGAATAGATTACATCAATTACTTTACTTCTACCCTTGCTGATATCAAAACATCCAGCGTTGCTATTCACGGAAGGGGCATTAAAGATGACTGGGTAGCTCAAGCTAATATTTATAGATATATGTTATACAGAATTCATGACTATAAGGTTGATAACTTGGAAGTATATCCCTTGTACAGAGACTGGAGTGGAGCAAAAGCTGGCAAGGACCACCCCATCTCTCCTTATGGATGTATTGAGCTTCCTATTTGGCCAATCAAAGAAACACATGCTTTCATCGAAAAGTGTGTTGCTGATAACATGGTGGAGAAAGTTAGATTTTGTAATGACGAGGAACGCTGGAAAACCCCTGATTCATACGCAGTGAAAAAGAAAGGTGCTGCCAAAGCTGTTGCCGCGACTACTATGGTTGACGGTGAACGTGTTCCTATCCCTACAAAGGAAATGGCAACCGACATTATGAACAGTAAAAAGAACTCGAAAGAACTGTCTGTTGAGTTTAGGCCGGGTGGGTGTCGTCGCTGTACCGGATATTGCGACGTTAGAGATATATGTAAGAAAGTAAACAAGGCTCAATGGGCTAAAGACGAAAAGGAGACGACCGATGAAAGTTAGTATCTATGAGGATGTGCCGGTAGAAGACAAAAAACGTGAATTCAAATTAAAACTTTTTAAGATAGGGAATTATATACATGTTGCACTGGCCGATGAGAAAGGAAACAGAATATTTGGTTCAAGTCTTGTGTCATTTAGTAGAAACATGGAAGTAAACCGGTGCACCAGTATTGATAAATCTCTCAATCTTCCACTAAATGATAACAAACAATTGGAAACAGAAGAAGAAGAGGAATACGACTGGTGAAAAAACTAACCCTATACGGAAAAATAGTTAAGGGAATCTTGAAACTTGATCACCGAGCTATGATGACAGAATACATATCCCAACAGAAAGATCAGGACATCGAGGTTGAAATCAGAAGTCCGAAGAAAGACCCTTCTCTTGTACAGTGGGCGTATTTGTATGCAAGTGTGTATCTTGAATTTGCTCATCATTTTGGTTGGACGATTGATGCCGTAGACCTCTGGATGAAAAAGAAATTCATGAAAGAGAACGGGATAATACTGCCTGACGGTTTAATGCTGACAAAAACCGTATTCGACCGGGTATGGTTAGCAAAATTTGTAGATAGTTGTATTTGTTATGCAGCTTTTGAAGGAATAGCAGTAGCACCGCCTAAACTTAAATTGGAGACAAAACATGAAAGTGATTGAACCGGAAAGAACAACAAATTTAGTACGAGCAGATTCATTAAAAGCGAGGAATGGATTCAGGTATTTCGATAAAAACGAGGAAACTTATATGTACTTTGTTCCTATGAAGGATAATTCGCATCATCTATACATCAGACGAACAGTACGAGAGGGGCAAAGTATTTTTATTACTCCAGTTTATATACTCGTATTCAGTGTGCGATATAATACTGCCGGTATTGTAAAAGCGGATCGGATGGTCGAGCCAATTAATTTTGTCGTTAATACTGTTTTAGTTGAGTAAGTAGAAAGGAAAGAAGATGAATAAAGTTATTTTATTGGGCAATCTTACAGAGGACCCGGAAGTAAAAACCTACCGGGATAACAGTTTCACGGTATTTACTGTAGCTGTTCAAGACGGGTACGGAGACAAGAAGAAAACCTTCTTTTTTGATTGTATTGCCAATGGCAAGACAGGTGAAAATATTGCCAAGTATTTTGAAAAAGGCAAGCCGATTGCTGCTGAAGGTAAACTGTACACCCGGAAAAACGATGAGACCGGTTTCACAGAAATCAAAATCTCTATCTACGGTTTCTCATTTATTAACGGTGTCGGTGACGGGAAGAAAACAAGCAAGAAAACAAGTAAGAAGAATGAAGAGCCGGAAGAAGAATGTCCTTTTTAGAGGTCTTTAATGATGACTAAGAAATACTTCAAGTAAGGAATAAGATATGAAAAAGAAAGAACTGATAGATATTCTTAGTAGGTTTAATGATGATTCTAATGTGGTTTTTGTGACTGAATTCAGTGACCTATTGGAGTTAGACGACGAAGGAATGGACATTAATTATACAGTAGAAGTCAACAATGGGAAAACCACAATAATTGCTCTGATGACGGGGTAAACAATGGAGAAGTTAGGAAGCAAAATTAATTCAATTGCGAAACGGATGATTGATCCGTCTCTGGGGATAGATACCGGTTTCAAGGATTTGGACTACATGACTCTGGGATTGCATTCCGGTGAGATGGTAATTATTGGTGGAAGACCAAGCATGGGAAAGACTTCCTTCCTTCTCCAGTTAGCATGGCAGGTTGAAGCACCAGTTTTAATAATCTCTGCGGAAATGAGCCGACAAGCTATTGGTGAGCGGCTCATTTCTCACGTATCCGGTGTTCCTATGAGAAAGATCAAAGCCAAGAGAACAACTGCTGCTGATAACTTAAAAGCAAAAGAAGCTCTGGAACTGATCAGCAAAAAAGAGATTTACATCTCGGACGAGTCCCGTGTTACTCCCGAAGTAATCGCCGGAGAAATTGAAGCTCTGGTAAAGGAAACGGGGTATACTTCTCCGTGTGTAATGGTTGACTATTTACAGCTTCTATCTATGACAAACTTCTACGGAAGTGGAGAGATAGAGGTAGCGGCTATTAGCAGAGAACTAAAAGCAATAGCTAAAGAAACTCCTGCACGTTTCGTAGTAGCGAGTCAGCTTAACAGAGCTAATGAACAGAGGGAGAATCATACGCCAAGGATGTCTGATCTACGTGGTAGTGGTAGTATTGAACAAGACGCAGATGTAATATTGCTGCTGCACCGACCGTCTTACTACAGAATTGCAGACGAGGACCCGGATGCTAACGATAACGGGCAGGCATTTGTGTACATAGCAAAGAATCGTAATGGTCCGGTTGGTAAGCTGGAGTACCAATGGAATAAACACTGCATGACCTTTACGGAGAAAAGTTCACGCTATCGTGAGTTTGGAGAGTAACATAAAAGTCTGTACCCATTGCGGCATAGAAAAAGATGAGTCTGAGTTCTATAAACGAAAGACCAACAAGGATGGTTTGCGATACTGGTGCAAGGAATGTGATAAGAAACAGGCTGCAAAATGGAATAAGAAGAACCCCGAAAAGTATGCTGCAAACTTAAAGAGATGGAAAATAAATAACAGAGAAAAACATCTTGAACATGGACGGAAAAACTACAGGCTTAACAAAAATGACCAGATTAGATATATGAAACACAGAGCAAGGATGATTGTGAATCATGCTATTGAATCAGGAACAATGACGAGACAACAGTGCAAAGTATTTGATTGCTTTGACATTGGAGAAGCCCATTACGAAGATTACAGGAAACCCCTCAATGTGGAATGGCTATGTAAGAAACATCACGTAGAGAAAGAAAGGAGTTCGGCGAATGATTTGGGGCAAGACTAATGAACAGCAAAATCAAAAAAGGACTGAAGATTGGCATTTTTGGTTTGCTTGGAGACCTGTTATTATTGACACAGGCCAATTTATTTGGCTGGAGACGGTATGTAGAAAGGGGGAGTTTCGTGACAATTATGCCGACTCAGGATGGGATTTTGTTTACAAAAGGAAAAACAAGTAGTAATGTATTGAGAGCTTCGGAGGTTCTTTATAAATTAGTACTGGATGTAAAGTAAATAAGTCTTTTTCACAGTATCACAAAAAGAAAGGAGTTTGGCGAATGAGAGTTAAATGTGCAAATTGTGGGATGATCTATGATACAAATCCTACCCCAATGGATTTCCGTACAGAAATTAAACGGATACCAACAGCAACCTGTCCTCGATGTGGAAGTAATGCTAAAGACAGGGTAAATGGCGGACAAAATTGGATTAATCAAAGCAATTAATTTTATTTGGAGAATAATTATGAGCAATCAGTATGTTGCAGTAAGAAAGTATGCTGGAGAGTTTTATATAAATACGATCAGATTTGATGGAAAAGTAGACACATACGGTCATCATGGTTATACCCACAAGAGGTCGGCCCGGCGAGCAGCAATAGCATTAGCTAAGAAATTCGATGTCTCTTATCGGCAGGATTTGGAATACACTGATACTCCATACGCATTTGTAGCCTTGGTAACAAAATGATTCACTATAGTCAGATATTCTATCGAGACGGGGAAGAATTGCTTTGTATGAAGTCACTGGCAAATAGAAGGAAAGAACATATCAGAGAGCTTAAGGAATTTATTAAGAAATATAAACAGGATGTAAGGTCGTTTTTCAAAAAAGTCACTTACATAGAAAGAGATGATGATTAGAACTACTAACTTGAATATATTGTGCCCTGTTTGTCAGAAAAAGGATGGCTGCTTAGTCGCCGATGACGGTTCGGCTGCAATCTGTTCAAGGAAGTCTGAAGGTTCAGTAAAAAAGGTTGGCAAAGGTGCTTTTCATGGTGGATGGCTTCATATACTCGGAGACTTTAAGCCAATAAAGTACACAGTTCCACCAAAGAAAAAGGTGGATTGGAATAGATGGGCGGTGAAGTTTGGTAAACAACTCATTGAAAACCGTGAGGCGTTTGGTAAACTTTGCCGCGACATAGACATTAACCCAATCTCTGCTCTCCGGTTCTATATCGGTTGGCATAAAGGCTGGTTGACAATACCGGTATACTCTTTAAGTAGAACTATATCAGGTATACAGAGACGACAGGGGAACACAAAAAGATATATGAAACATTCTGGCATGGGAGTATTTGTACCGTCTGCTTTCTTTCAAGACCCTTCTGATACGGTAGTTATTTGTGAGGGCTTTACCGATACAGTAACGGCAATAGAATATGGATTAAATGCTATTGGTAAAATGAATGCTTTTTGTGGAAATGAAGAAGCTCTTTACTACATTGAAAGAAAAAAAGCAACAAAAGTATTTATCTTTGCGGATAACGATGATAACGGTGTAGGACTGGAGGGAGCAAAAGAATGCCGAGACTTGCTGGTTTCCAGTGGAATTCATACACAGATTTTCCTTACTCCAGAAAAAGACTTACGTGCTTCTAAAGCTGCTGGATTATCCTTGGAGGAAGTCTTCAATGGATATTAAGAGATGTCCTAAATGTGGCAAGGTAAAAGATTGTAACAGGTTCTACAAAGAAAAATCTCGTAAGGATGGTAGGCGTGGAATTTGCATAGTATGTGATAACATCAATAAGGGAAAATGGAAGCAGGCAAACAAAGACAAAGTATCGGGGTATAACAGAATATCCTATAAGCGTAGACTAATAAACTGTCCTGAGAAACTGAAGGCAAGAAGAATGGTAGCTGATGCTCTGAAATTAGGCAAGCTCGAACGGCAACCTTGTCCTTGCGGAAAAACGAAAGTACAGGGCCATCACGACGACTACAGTAAGCCTCTTGACGTAAAGTGGTTATGTACAAAGTGTCATAACAAATTATAGGAGACTGAAATGAGTAAGAAAAAGAAAGAAGAAGATATTGAAGTAACGAAGGCGAGGTATCTCTTGGAGGGCTATAAGAAGGGATACGACCACGGTTGGGAAGCCGGGTCAACCAAGGGGTATGAAATAGGGTGGAGTGAGTCTTACATAAAATGTCATTAGGAGACTAAAATGAAAGTACTGGATAGAAGCTGGAAAAACTGTTTAAGAATGTCTAAATGGATTTCAGAAAATCTGCCTGATGGATTTTCAGAGTTAAGTGATGACATAAAACGATCCATAATTGGACATCTAAAACTTCAATGGTTAGGGGAAAACAGATTTACCCGACCGCTTCTGAATAATTGTTTTTTCTGTGAGTTTAATGAGAGTTCTGATGCCCCAATGGATTGTGAGAAATGTCCGGCAGGGTTAGTGAAAAAGGGATTTTGCTGTATGGAAGAGGATTTTCATTACGCACTTAACCCAATAAATTTCTATCGACGGATACTAAAACTTAGTAAGAGAAGGGGAATCAATGTTTGAGTGGGAGCCAAGAAAAATTAACTTGTTGGAAATCTTCTCAGTTATCTGAGGATAAAATGAATCCTAAGCAGTTCAAAAAGAAAAAACGTAAGGTCAAAACGCCTTTGCAAAAAATGCACGATAAGTGCTGGGCGATGGCAAGAAAGGTAGTATATCTTCGTGATCATGGTCAATGCCAACACTGTTTCAAAAGAGTTGAAGGAACTAATGCTCATACATCTCATGTGTTACCAAAAAGTACCCACGGAGCTTTGAGATATTTACTGTTGAATTTGAAATTACTGTGTTTTTACTGTCATAGAAACTGGTGGCATTATAATCCTGTTGAAGCAGGTGAGTGGTTTAGACAAACATTTCCCGACCGGTGGGAGACAATTGAAAAAATATCGAGACATAGATCATACCGAGTTGACGATCTACAAGAAATATTAGAAGACTTACAAATTGAATATGAAAGGATCAGTGATGGACGACAAAACATTGACAACTGAGGAAGCATTTAGAGCCCTGATGAAATCAACTATTAAAACTACATCAGTAGAAGAATTAGATGCGGAGACTGACCGGTTCGTCGATCTTATCATAGACCTGATCGTGGAACGGTCGGAAGAGAAGGCTGAAGAAAGAGTAGACCGACATGAAAGAGAATGGGATCACGGCGTCGGCTATTAAAATATTTTATTTTTCTTTGAACAAACTCAAAATAGAACCGTATAAAATTCTGAAACTTAAATTTTTCTGGGGATGAAATTTTTCGGAGGCATTATGAAGAAGGATTTATTGAAACAAGACTTTATTCAAGGGATGGCGAGTCGTCTTACCAGAACAGAAGCAGAGGTCATTGCTAACCGTGTTGTTGATCTATTGGAGGAGATGATAGAAGATATGACAGTAAAATTACTGATAGAACATTGTAGCACTTACGATCATGTATTGGGAGAGGAATAATAATGTCAGATGAAATAAAAATTGAGACCGGCCCAAAAAGAGAATTCTCTACAGGTGCTACAAAACAAGCAGCAACCGGTAAAGGAAGACCGTCTCTTGTACCGGGTGATGTTATACTTGAAGTATCAAAACATTTTGAAGAAGGTGTTCCTATTCATGGTGCGAGGAATTGGGAAAAAGGTATCCCTCTCAGTGTAATTCTCGATTCTCTGGAACGTCACTTACAGCAATTAAAGATGGGAATGACAGACGAACCACATGCAAGAGCTTTAGTATGGAATGCTATGGTTTACTTTGCTACGAAATTACGCATAGAAAGTAGATTGCTCCCGGCTGAACTGAATGATATGCCGGAGTATATTCCTGCAAAAACAAAGTTGATCGGAAAAGAAATAACAAACCCGGATCACCCTGATTATAAATGGTTTTGTGATGAACTACGTTGCTACGAAAAAGGCAGAGCAAACTCAGGTAAAAAGCATTATCGTTGTCCCGAACATAAGAAAGGAGCTTAATATGAAAGTGTATCTAAGTCACTCAATCAGAGGTAAGCTCGGTAATAGTTGTACTCCGGCATCATTAAAAGAAAACTGTCTCGTTGCAGTTGAAACTGGTAACAAGATTCGTGCTGCTTGTCCGTGGGCCGATATCTATATACCGGCAGAGCATGAAGACTTCGTACAAAAAGCGTATGATAAAGAATATATAACAGAAAAACAGATACTTGATGTTGATTGCGATATCTTAGCTGAACAGGATGTTATAATCATATTTACTCCAGATGGATATGATAGTTTACAAGGCGGTAGATTAATCGAACACGACTTTGCTGTTAATGAGTGTATGCCGGTTGGTTTGTTTATCACAGCCGAAGAAGCAATTGCCTTCTTAACTGAGCGACACGAATATGATCTTCACTATGGGGTGGGGGATAATGGGTAGAACCGAATCTCTTCGTAAATACAACAACTCTGAAAAGGGGAAAGCAACACAGCTTAGATACAGAAGAACTATGAAGGGTAAGGCACTGTCTCGACGAGCTAAGTTAATGTACTACTATCAGATGACTTCAAAAGAGTATGATGCTTTACTGGAAAGTCAGGACGGTTGTTGTGCTATTTGTAAGAAACACCATACGGAATTTGATAAAAGACTTTACATAGATCACGATCACTTAACCAACGATGTGAGAGGACTTCTATGTAATTCATGTAACCTGCATTTAGGAGGATGGGAAGCAGGGAACAGAAAGTATAATGATGAATGGTATAAGAAGTGTAAAATATATTTAAGGAGGTATAGATGAGAGTTTTAGTGGTTGGAGACCTCCATTGTCCGGCTGAACATCCGGGATACTTGAGGTTCTGTCTTGATCTCTACGAGCAATGGGATTGTGATCAAGTAGTATTTATTGGAGATATAGTTGATCACCATGCTGTAAGTTTCCATACTGCTAACCCCCATTGTCCCGGACCTGAAGATGAGTATAAACTGTCTCATCTTTCAATAAAGAAATGGTATGATGCTTTTCCAAACGCCTGTGTTGCGGTTGGAAACCATGACCTCCGTATCATTCGACTGGCGGAGTCTGTGAAGATTCCAAAAAGGTATATAAAAGACTTCAGTGAGACATGGGAAACTCCCGGTTGGGATTGGGATTATGAATTTCTGATCGACGATGTTGTTTATTTTCATGGGGAGGGAACGAGTGGAGTACATCCGGCATGGAATGCAATAACAAAGAAAATGAAGTCGGTAGTAATGGGTCACTGTCATTCGAGAGCAGGGGTAAAGTGGATGACTACGAGACACGAAAGATTTTTTGGAATGGATACCGGGTGTGGAATATGTTCTGATGCTTGGCAATTTGTTTACGGAAGGAACAATCTTGTGAGGCCTTTCATTGCAGCCGGTGTTGTTATCGACGGACATCCGTACAGCGAAGCAATGCCTTGCGGTATAAAAGAAAAATACCACCGTTCAAAATTTTAATGATTGGAGATTCTAATGAAAAGTGAAGTAAAAATCAAAAGTGGAAGACCCCCTATTACATTGTTGCACTTCAATGGGTTACACAACGGAGAAGGAATTATTGATCTTGAGGGTCATCTCAGATTGAGACTATCTGACGATAGTTATCTTCACTTCTCAAAAGAGGGTGAAACTCTCGGCGTTGATGATAAACACAACTGGCCCCCGCACTTTGAATCAAATCAACCAATAAGAAGATTCAAACTAATTGCAGAGGAAATATAATGGAACTATCTGACTATTCTAAAGTCCACCAGTTATACCACAGAGAAGTTCACCGGATGAGAGGGCATCAAGTAGTCATACAAGAAAAGGTAGACGGCAGCCAAATAAGTTTCGGTCGTAAGGACGGAAAGTTATTTGTCAGAAGTAAAAACCGGATGGTTGATATTGAAAATCCGGACGGTATGTTTGCTAACGCCGTAGGCGTACTCAGAGATAGACCTCTTCCGGATAATTACGTATTCCGGGGTGAGTATCTAAAGACACCAAAACATAATGTGCTTGCTTACGACCGGATACCCAAAGATCATATTGTCATTTATGATATAGAGAACGGGGATGGTAGTAATGACTATCTTCCCCCGGAAGTAGTAGGAAAAATAGCCAATCGGAGTGGGTTTGAAGTTGTTCCTACTTTTTGGCAAGGTCTGTTTGAGAAGATGAACCAAGACCTGATTGATGTGTTGATGAATAATCAAAGCATCCTCGATGGTCAATTAATCGAAGGTCTGGTATTCAAATGCTATGATGTATTCGACAGCCGGGATAAGACTTTGATGTGTAAGTTCGTCCGCCCGGAAGTCAGAGAGATGATCAGTGGCAGCCGGGGTAAAACCAGAAGGGATATCATAGAAGAAATTGGCGACAGATTGTCAACAACTGCTCGGTTCGAGAAGGCCGTTCAATATGCCAGAGATGCAATGATGTTGGTAGATGAACCCAAAGATATTGGCGTACTAATGAGGATTCTAAATACAGACTTTGAAGAGCATGTAGATGAAATTAAAACCCTTCTCTATGACCATTTTCGTAAGGATATAATTAGAGTTGCCAACCGGGGTTTTGCTGAATTCTATAAAGATAAGTTACTAAAAGACAGCGTTAATCTGGAAAGAGTGACAACACCTTGTACCAAGTGCCGAAGAGAGATAGAAAAGCATGAAAGTGCTGCTGGATTATGTATTCCTTGTCATCGGGAGACTCCAAATGAGTAAGAAGATCAGCCGGAAGAAAACCAAGACAGTCAAGTTTGAGTGCAAAGAATGTAATCGACTCGTAAGGGTGTCTAAGAACAGTGATTGTGATCGTGCGGAATTATGCTATAGCTGTATTGGTAAGAAAAGGAAGAAAGATGAATGAAAGAGACAAACTAATCCTTGTCGCTATCTTTGATGAGATAGATGTAGTGCGTATGAGACAAGCCGGGATGTGGGGGCATGAATTCGACGACAAGAACACACCTAATGATTGGGTTACTTTTGTAACTCGATATTTGTCAAGAGCAGCAGATGATACTGTAACACAACCTGCACATATTGAAAAGTTTTACCGATTAAATATGGTAAAAGCTGCTACGGTATGTATAGCTGCTATTGAAGCATTCGACCGGGCACAAGGCACAGTTGCGAGACATTATGAGTAAAAAAAGAATCATTATCGATTTCGACGGCACTGTATGTGGCTTTGATTTTCCACGTTGCGGACCACCGGAACCGGGGGTAAGAAAAGCATTGATTGAACTATCCGAGATGGGGTTCGAGATAGCTATTCACTCCTGTCGTACTGCTTCTTATTGGAAAGGGCAATTTGATCTCCCTAACAGGATGGATCACCATTGGACTATTATAAATTACATGTCAAAACACCGTCTATTCTACGACACAATAATAATGGATGCAAACATGGATAAACCGGTAGCTGATTTCTACATTGATGATCGTGGTGTAAGTTATAAAGGGAGTTGGCCGGATGTGGTAGACATAATAAGATACAGAAAGGATAATTGATTATGTGGGAATCATTTGTAAGTGTGTTTGGCGGTTGCTTTGGACTGGTATGTGGCTTCTTTGCTTTGCTATTGGGCTGCATAGTAATTGTAAAAATTTTTGATTAAGGGGAATGAAATGAACACATTTGGACAAGCAATTGAGACAATGAGGGCTGGAGGAAGAGTCTGTTTACCTAAGTGGTCGGAGGATGTATTTATCTCACTACAGGAACCAGACGCAAACTCTAAAATGACAGCACCTTACTTCTATGTTACAAGCAGGTTTGGAATGGTCCCTTGGATTCCGACCATGATAGAGATGCTGTCTGTTGAATGGAAGTATAGAGAAGAAGGCGATGATAGTAATTAGATAATAGAAAGGGACTGAAATGGGTTACTTGTTTTTAGCTGCTGTGTTTTACACTGTTGTAAAATATAGCTATGAACTGTGGGAACTGTTGCGATACGAAAAAAAGGACCACGAAGAAAGCTATGACCTCAGAGTAAAAATCAGGGCACTCAATGAAGAAATTGCTGAACTAAAGAAAGAGGAATAAACAAAAGGGAGGCCGGTGCAATACTGGTCTCCCTATAATATTGCTATAAGTATAGCTGTACCGGCTGCTACCAAAGAAGCAATCAGAGCTAACCGTACCTGAAAATGATGAGAGATATGTTTCTTCATCATACATGTCAACCACTTTACATCCGTCTTGATCTCGGCTATGTCCTCTGCTATCTGTGTCAATCCTGCTCCACTCCTTCCCGAATATCTTCGATGTCTTTCATGTTAGCTTTTAGTACAATATTTTTACGGACTGCTGATTTTGCTTCTTTGATAATGAGCTCAAGTATCTTCTGCCGGACTTCCGGAGGTTGAGACTGATACCCCGACCTATTGATGATTCTCGGTAATACCTTGTTCAATAAGAAACTTAAATCGTCCTGATACTTCTTATAAAGATCAGCGTTCAATCTCCAGTTTCTAACGATTGTACGGCTTAGACCGCCTACAGAAACAGCCACACTATCCATCTCTCTACGGACTTCACGGGACAGGCTTTTCTCGACCGTAACCCCGGCCTCTCGCTGGCGTTTCACATCAAAGGGAGCATTTCTCCGTTCAAACTTAGTAATGTTCTCCTGTTCTACTATCTGCGGTTTATACTCTCTAAGTGCGTTCTGTGAGAGGGGTCCGATATCCTTCCACTCCTTGCCAAATACTCTTGTTGAATAATGATCTCTCATCTGAGTAAGATCGTCAAGAGCATTAGGTGCAAAAGTCTGTACCCCTATACCATGAAACGCAAGGGGAAAAGTTAATGCAAGAGCCGCTTTATTTTCAGAGTATCTAATAACATCAACAGTATCCTGAATAATAAGAGGGGAAAGCTTTTGGAAAATAGCCCACTCGAATAAATCAGCCCTGTTCTCAAAAGTAGGAATCGGTTCCCCTAAGAAATCCTTTCCACTTAACAACTCTACGCCCAAACCAGCTACCGGACTAAGTTTAGACTGAACAAATCTGCCGAAAGTCTCAAGACGGTTCTTTGTAAATATTTCTCCACTGGATATTGCTTTACTTCTTCCTGTAATTAACTGTGCCGTTGATCTTGCTATCTGCTGGAAACCACCCCAAACATCTATACGGGTTCTTCCTAATTGTATCTTACCAAAATCACTGGAACGCGGGTCTCTTTCCACCTTCGCACCAAGAACAGAAGCAATTGTCATAGCCAATCCCCCTGCTAATACAAAATTCAACATCTGACTTGCCATGATTTTACTTGTAGGATTTGGATTTCCGGTAGCAATGTCAACAAGAGACTTTGCCGTTTCTCCAATCATATCAACTCTTGACTTAAAGTAAAGGGGAGAAAAGAAACCCGCATTCAAATAAGGCATGATCTCTCTAATTCTTTTGTTATTAACCTGCCCTCGGCCCGTAGAGATATTTACTATCTTAGCCAATCTTTGATATTCGGATGTCGGCTGATCTAAGCCTGCCCATTGTTCTTTTACAAACTTATAAATTCCAAGACGTAATTTATTCGGTCCAACTACTGCGGCTCTTTCCGAAGCCCTTACTAAAGCCCCAAAAAATGGAATCTGCTTCGCCCACTCACTATGAAATCGTTCATGCTGTTTCGTAACATCGCTTCCTAATTCAGCAAAAAACCCTCCGTGTTCTATAAAAGACTCAAAATCCTCATCTGTTTGCATTTCCACTTGTGCAAGGTCCGCCCATTCTGTACTAAAAAAGGACTTATAATTGGCGTTTAACGAAACGAGCCATTGCTTCGGCCATTTTGGTAATGTAGTAATACCCTGTCTTCCAATAAAAGAAACTTCCGAAGAAGCCAAAATAGTAGTAGGAAAATTTATTAAGTTAATAAAAAAGGACTGTACTTTACCGAGCTTTCCTTTAGCTGCTTCAATAATAGCATCAGCATTTTCTTTTCCAATTATCTTACCGAGGTCTTTCATCTCTGCTTCAGTAGGAACCAAACCGTCTTGTAATTTATTAACAGCCTCTAAAGCATGTGTTCTTTCAAAGAACTTTAGTTTTTCCCATACAGCAACTCTTATGTTTTCAAAATCCTGCGGTGATACCTCATTAGTTTCAAATATAGGAAAATTGGCTTTAACCATTTCTCCCCTTAGTTCACCTAAAGCAGCCTGTTGTGCAGCATCAATAGAAAGACCCTCTTCTTTTGCTTTTTCTCCTGTTATTTCTGCTTTACCAACACGTTCTCCAAGTTGCATCGACCGTTCTATCTCAGTAAGTTTTCTAATCTCCGATAAAACACGAGAACTTATTGCAGCATTTAATTTATCTATAGACTGTTCGGCTTCACTCCGAGTATCCGGTTCGGATAAATCCTCAACAATAGACTCTACTTCTTGACCTTCTACAACTGCATCAGCAATCTGAGCTTCCGATACTGTTTCCCCTTCTGATACTTCTTCATTAAATTCTATATCGCCTTCACTTAGAATATCCGATGTCGGACCGGTGATCTCTTCTTCTGTCTCAAACTCTTCTGCTGCTTGTGTTTCAACAGTAGAATCAAACTCAATCTCAGGCCTGTTGGGAATATGAGCAGCTTCACCTTTTCCGGTAGCTATCTCAGCAAGGGAACCAATACCACCAAACATTCCACCAATTATTGCACCGCCAACTGCCTCTCTTACTCTACGTCCTGCAAATCCCGGCTCGATTTCTTTACCTCGAAGAAGTTTTGGAACTAACTCAGCCGTAGTACCTTGTAGGGCTTCTTGTAGGGCTTCTTCTGCCATGTTACGAACTACTGACATAGAAAGTTTACCACCGGTTTTCAATACCTGAGTCCATGCTTTATTCCGAGCATTCAATACAATAGACTTTAGAAGAACACCACCGGTCTTTGACTGTCTAAGGATACCCCCTATCTGAGCCATTTCCAGAAGAGCCTGTATACCCCCTACAATATTAGCTTCGATATTAGCAGTTCCTTCATCTGCCCCAGTATCTATAGCATTCCTGTAAGCTTCTTCTCGCATGATAGAAAATGCTGTCAAAGCTGCTCCGGTTTTTGCAAAGGCTGCTCCGGCTCCAACAGGACCACCAGCTACAAAACCAATACCTGCTCCTGCTATAGCTGCTGCTGTATAAGGGATAGTAGTACCAAGCAGTTCTGCAAACTTATCCATAGTCTCAGGATCGGTCTCAGGAGCAAGCGAAGGGTCTGCTGCTTTCTCACCAAAACTAATAGCAAGTTTACCGGCATTTCTTCCTATCCATCCAGCACCTGTTTGTTTACGAGCATCTTCATCTTCAAGGGCAAGTGTAGAAAGTTTTCTTATACTCGTAGCACTGAGATCGACGATATTGTAAAATGATCTTTCCATACTAACAAAAAGATTTTCCCATGCACCACGTTCTATTTCATCAGCACCTTGTGAAACATCAATATTTTGTAGACGATCAGTTTCTATTTCCTGTACCGTCTCTGTAGCAACGAGATTATTTACTTGATCTAAAAGATTTCCCATGACTGTCTCCTGTTATCTAAAGGAACCCATAGACTGTCTAAATGTAAAACCGGGAGATGCTGCTTGCTGTGCTTGAACACCTGCTGCAATTTTTGCTTGCATTATATCCAAAGTATTCTTAATCTTATTATCATTTCCTTCTGCCAATATCTTCTGGATATCTGCTGCGTCTCCAGAAGATATGTTTTTTGACTTTGAGATTGTTAATAATTGGGTAGCTGCTGCCTGTCTGGGAGCTATAATATCTCTCGGTTTTACAGGAGTAAATAGTGCAGTCTTAACTTTGTCTTTTCTCTCAGCCTCTCTCTCCTTATCTAACTGGTCCAAATAATCGGAAAATATGGAAGACTCATCTTTCTTTTTGAATAAAGGAGACTGAGAACCGGGAACACCAATTTCTAATCTAAGTTTTTCTCTTTGTGCTTCCCCTTCTGTTATATCACCACGCTCAACAGCATCATCAAGAGCTTGTAGCTTAGTACTCAATTTTGATTTCTGTCTACTGTCGGAATCAATTGATAACTGATTTTCTATTTCCCTACGCTGTTCGAGCATATCAAAATCATGTTGATTTCTTAGTTCAGTTTTTTCCTGTTCCCATGCAATTGCTCTTTTTGCAGACTCCCCCCGCATAAAAGATTCAAACTGCATAGCTTCTTGCCGAGACTGAGCATTGAGAATTGTTTTAGTAATATCAGCATTTATTCTTAAAGCATTGGCTTGCTGCTTTGCATCAATTTCATTTTGCCGAACTCTCTGCTCTGCTTTACCGGCCTCAATACCAAACTGAGCAATTGTACTTACTTTCCCGTGCGTTATCCGTATCGGCATATTGCCTCCTAAATTATCTGCGAACCGGCAGTTATCAATTCATCGGCTGTACTACCAGAAATTTGAGTAGACTGTTTTCCAATGTATCCTATTTGATTCGACCATAGTCCATACAAGGGTTGTGTTCCGGTATCGTCATTGTCCCAAGCATGGAATCTTGAACCTGTACTCGTCAAACCATATTTAAGAGTACTAACCAAACAGTTGAAAGCCCTCGCATATCTACAATATCTTGCTTGAAACCCATTCCCATTACCCGTATTATTACCAACAAAGTAACAATACCAAGCCTCTACTCGATTTCCTATATCAGCAAAAATACATTTTGAATTGACCCCAGTTGTCTCAACAATAATTTTCAAATTTTTAACGAGTACATATACTTCTATATTTAGAATATCTAAACCGTTCGTACCATTATTGAAATTCAATATCGTATCTTGGGTTGTGTGTTTTGTTTGTGCGTCTGCTTCGGAGATATTACCAAGTATTAGTATACTACCAGAACCAAAAAACCCCGCAAATGTAATAACATCGTTTAAGGTGTGAGTGCCTCCTATTTCAAACTGAAAAGTTACAACTTGACCATTTGGTATATACTTTCCAAGGGCATCAATCTTTGTTTGTATATCAGCAGCACTATCGGCTTGCAATAAGTTTACAGTTTGTGTTCTTGATACACTTCCGAATGGGCCTAAATCTTCTACTAATACTTTTTTATGAGTAGAAGCACTGTTGTCATAAGTTGCTACATAATCGGCAGTAACTTGTGGAGTAGTATCTTCGCTTAGTCCCCCAATATCCATATCAAATGTACGATTCGCAGAAATATCTCCACTGCCGGTAAGTCCAAGTCCTGCGGTTAGTGTAACTCCTGTATGATCTATATGATCGTTAGCCGGGATACTTGCAAGATTATCGTGAACTATTGTTCCTTCTAAATCATCGGCAGTTTCTCCGATAGTTCGCAGGGCAAAAGCATTTGCTCCGGTCATCTTAACAAAACTTGTTGCGGCGTATGTAAGTCCGGCAAGAGAAGTCAGTCCTGCATCAAGTGGTTGGTAGGTGTTAGCTAAGGTCGTACCGCTTTGAGTTATAACGTCGGAAGCGAGTGTGCCCTTTATATCAATATTGCCTACAGAAGTAACCCTCACAACATTTTGAGATGCAGAACCACCAGTCCCCGCCCTTATATCAAAATTACCCCCGCTAAAAGCAAAAACTGTATTACCAGCATCGCCTGTAAGAAATTTTCCTGTTT
>SDBT01002954.1_pt1 | contig 29623 bp, 23 predicted proteins | sample 2277101 | NCBI WGS metagenome assembly SDBT01 (sample SAMN10404973, study PRJNA504765) | marine sediment metagenome | isolation source: marine sediment core GS10_PC15, 103 cmbsf | place: Arctic Ocean: Southern Knipovich Ridge | collected 2010
CCACCCAACGGTCTACCATGGTAATCTCACCGCAATAGCAGGCATGGGCAAGTTTAATGTCTTCCTCTTTTAGTCCCTTCTCTCGCCAGTCCCAGTAGCAGGGATACAAACAATCCTGGCCACCATAGGAAGGATAGTAGGGCTCAACATACCAGCAAGGCGGATTCCAGGGTTCATGAGGATCCCATGCATCTACGTAGAGAAAGAGTTTTTCCTTGCGGTAGTACTCCAGGTACTTTTCTGCTGCCGTCATCGTCATTGGTGCACAGTAGTCTTCCTCGTATCTTCTCTGGTAGTTCATCCGGGGACGTTCTGGCCACTGGCCGGGAATGAAGGAATAATCCTTAAACCCTCGGTCATATCCATAGCCATTCCTTGAGAAAAAAGGCATATCAACTGCAGCCAGAGTAGTATAGCCTGCCTTTGCCAAAATCTCTGCCAGGATCTTCTCATCCGCTGGTAAAGGTGCCCATCCCAGGTAAGTAAAAGTAAACTTTCCGGTAAATAGGTCTGCCCGCATCGGCACCGTAGGAAAGGAAGTAGCGTAACAGTTATCAAACTGAAGGCATTCCTTGGCAAATTGATCAAGATGGGGGGTTCGAATGCTCTTATTCCCGTAACAGCCCAAGTGGTCCAGTCGCAAAGTATCTGATATGATTACTATAATGTTCATTCTTCAGTCTCCTTTACACTCATTGAGATAACTTTCTATTTCCTTTCGGGGCCACCCCTCTACTGGCTTTCCCAGAAGGCAGCCAATACAGCGACCCAACCAGGCTCCGTATATCCGTTGACAAATCCTTCTTTAGGATTCCGGGAGGTTATCTTCTCCCGGGGAGTCGTCTCTTTAATCTCCTCGATCTCTTCAGAAGATTGTTTGACAATAGGATATTCTTAGTATAGTATATTCATCTAATCAGTCAAGCCCCCGGAACTGGCGGGCAGCGAACGGCCAGCCTAAGGATATGGCCTGCCGCACCTTTCTTTTGAAGCGAGAAAAGCAAGGTTATATCAGCTTGCCTCCTGGTCGGTACTCTTACGACAAAGCCAGAAGGAAAGTCTCTCGTCCCTATGTTCCCCATAAGACTGCGAAGGGAGGTTATTAGTGACTAGCAATGACTTACATTGTTTCTTGCAGAAGTTAAAACCAGATGTATGGTTAACTAAAACATGTGACGGATTCAAATATGGCGACCCAGCAACAGAGATTAAGAGCATAGCGGTTACATGGATGGCTACGAATCAAGTTATCAAAACGGCGATTAGTCATGGTCACAATTTCATACTCACTCATGAACCTACTTTTTACAATCATTGGGATAGAATTGAGGAGTTCCAAGACGATATAGCCTATAAAGAGAAAATTGATTGTCTTTCGAGAAATAGAATGGTTGTTTATCGCCTCCATGATACATGGGATACTTTTGATACTTATGGAATTCTGGACAGTTTGGCTGCTTCTTTAGGTTTTGAAAATGTAACTGCTTTTGATGGTCATCACAAAGTTTATGAAATTCCTTCTGTACCTCTGGCGGAATTAGCTAAGCGGATAAAACAGAGGATGAAACTGAGAAGTATACGTGTACAAGGAAGATTTGATGGTGTTGTGACAAGGGTCGGATTGGGAATAGGAGCATGGGGTGGAATCACGAACCTAAAAGCCTGCATAAAAATGGGTGCGGACGTTTTTGTTACAGGAGAGACTTTCGAGTGGCAAGCAGTCCGTTTTGCCGAGGATTCTGGAATAGCCATGATTGTTGTCGGACACATAAATAGTGAAAATTTTGGCGTAAGAAACCTGGTTAAATTTCTTAAGAACCGTTTTCCAGGCCTGGAAGTTGAATTCTTGGATGCTGAAGATCCTTATGAGTACCTTTAACTACGATTGCAGGTACGTTAAGTTATCGGTCTTCTTATCAATGCAGAGGGCTTCAGTAACTTTCTCCACAGATTAATTATACCAATTATTCTCTCTTCTCCTTTCAAGGATAGTCTTGTTATTATCTATCGCTAAAAGACTCAAGAAAACCGTCTAACAGTAAGTTCCCTGTTAAGAATTCTTTTTAACTCAGGATAATTCCCCATGAGTTTTTCCAATTCAGATGACTCGAGATAACGGTGGAGACCTTTTAACATCCAACCTCCCCTGAATACAGATAACTGGAGTGGATCCGGGGCACCACTCAATTCCTCTGCTAACCAGTTAGCCAGGGCAAGTCTCATTTCTGAAGTCCTGTTCTTCTCTTCTAAGGAAATATCTTCTAACTGGTCAGGGTCTTTAGAGAGATTGAAAAGCTCGTATTCCTTTATGTGATCCCAAATTGTACGTGTCAGGGAGTGGACTAGGGTATAATCATCCTTCACGTACATTCGCTGAATAACGGTCGCATCTGAATTAACAACTATTTCTTTTCGGAAGCTATCCTGGTTTCCCTTAAATAGAGGAACCATTGTTTTTCCGCAAAGTCCGTCCGGAATCTCAAGGCCGACGAGTTCAAGAATGGTAGGATAGACATCCACATTTTGCGTATAGCTTGATAACTCAGTGATGTCGATACCCGGTCCAACAAAAATAAGTGGCAGCTGGCTTATATTGCGATAAGAACTCCAATGATCCCAGAAGCCGTATTCTCCAAAGGCTTCTCCATGATCGCTGGTTATGACAACAAGTGTTTTGTCTTTTATATCCAATTCTTCTAGGTTATTAAATAGTCTTTCTATGTTATCATCGACATATCGGATATTTGCATCGTAGAGTGCCAGATTTTCTGCTGGGTCCAGAGGATCATTCATACGTTTGTGTTTTGTATCATAATACCTTCTCAGGAACTCATTTTTCTGGAAATATTTCATGTCTGGTGCAAAGTCCTTATACTCAGTTGCTGAAAACATTTTTCTGTATTTCTTTTGCGACCTTCCAAGATATGAGCAATGTGGGTCCCAATAATGTACAAATAAAAAGAAGTCTTTTTTTGCGTGGCTCCTCAACCACATTGAGGATTCATTGGTAACCTCTTCTGCTGAACCACCTTGAAATCTTAATCCTGGAGGATAAATATCTTGAAATCCTTTTGCCAGCCAGGGACAAGGGTAAAGGAGATTAGAAATCATGCCTGTACGAAAGCCATTTCTTGAGAAACAGTCTGCTAAATGAGGTGTAGCAGAGTAAAACTCTGAGGGCTTGTTATTGAATCCTATAATGCCATGTTTGATTCCACGGATACCATAAAATAGTGATGTAAAGGAGGAAGGGGTGGGAACATCAGTAGCGTAATGTCTCTGAAAAAGCACTCCTTCTTTAGCTAAAGAATCCAGAAATGGCGTAGTCGGGATCTTCGGAATATTATACCCATAGCAACCAAGATGGTCTACATTGAGAGTGTCAATTGCGATTAAGATAATTTTTCTGTATTTTTGCATGGGAACATTTCCTTTCTATAAATGTTTTTTCAGGGTCTTAATTAATTCTCCTTTCTGCACAATTCTAAATCGAAGTTCATGAGACTTCCGTATGGTACTAAGTTCATACCAGATATAAAATTTGTCTCCTAATTCTTTTATCTCCAAGTAACGAATAGAGCCTGATCCTGCCGATCCTGTAATCGCAGGACCTTCAGGTGTAATGCTCTTTAAGTATCTGAGGTCCTTCCCATAAGCCAGACCTGTTTTTTCTTCTTGATTTTCTTCTATTCCGCTGGCCCCGTCGTAAAAGACAAAGAGGCCATCCGTTGATTTTAGTATCGTTGTTATTCTGGCACAATAGGCATCCCATTTATGTTTTCCAGATAGGATTTTGGTCTTCTTCCATCCATCCTTTACTCTTTTTACCAGATAAGTGGCCTTTCCAGACGGCTCCTTTGTATGGACAAAGAGCATACCTTCAAAAAGTACAGGGTCTTTCACCCAGGTTACTCCGATATCAGCTCCTTGCAGAATAACTTCAAAATCACCTGCTGAAATATCTCTAATGTCTTTTTTTTCAGCTACTGCAAGTTTCCAAAGTCCATCCTTAAGGTCTTCATAGCTCAGGTAGAATCTCCAAATTTTACCTATCTGTTCAAAAGCTCCTCGTTCAATAGAACGAGCTCCTAATGAAACGGCGTCTAATCTAGCGACTCTTTCCAGATTAATCCCATCGCCTGTTCTATAAAGTACTGTCTTATAACCCCGCACACCTTCCTTCCTGAATCTTACAAGGAGGTAGAAACAGCCCTCACTTTTAGAATAGCAAGCTGCTGGAGCTCCAACCCAAGAACCTTTTCCTGGATATTCTGGTCTCAGAACAGTATCTGCTTCAAATGGTTTTAAGAGTTTCTGTAAAGATTTAGAAATCATTTTCATATTTATCCTGAGGTGGCTTAGAACTGAGAAAGCCAGTCCTTTTCGGCCTCAAACATCTCATCCAGCATATTTCTTATCTTTTGCAGCGAAAGCACCACTGAGATGGTAGATTACCGACTCCGTAAGGGTTTCAGCTCATTTTAGACCAATTCTTGCCAAGGTCTTGAGGTTAATTAGGTTGACTCTAAATATAGGGACTTAAGGTCTTTATTAAGACCTAAATTTGGGCCCTGGGCGCCAGTAAATCTTCCGATGTGCCGCATTCCTTGATGAAATCAAAAAACATGCGCTGTAGCCTCTTAACTACCTCGGGATGTTGCTCTGCAACGTTTCTGTTCTGCCCTGGATCAGATTTCAAATTATACAACTCTACGGGCATACCTTTGCGAGCATAGAGCATGGTCCAGAAATCTGAGCTAATGGTCGAATGAAGATATTCTTTTACGCGCCGCTCAAAGTTATCCACCACGCGGGTAAGCTGTCCCGGATTGTACAGAGGCATGCTGCTAAGGGCAAAAGAACGCCCTTGACCTTTTCCTGTCTTCACAATAGAAGCCACAGACTTTGCCTGTACTGTTTCGGGTATCTCTATCCCCACCAAATCCAGAATTGTCGGCATTAGATCAGGAACTGAGACGATGGCGTCTGTCCGACAGGGGTGCGCTCTGGGGTGATAAATGAGAAGGGGCAAGCGAGTAACTTCCTCATACAGAGGTGCTCCAACGAAGTCTCCGGCCTCAAAGATAGCTTTGCCAAACAACCCATGTTCTCCCAGATAGAATCCATGATCAGAGACAAACACAACGATGGTTTGCTCTAGAATTCCCAATGATTCGAGTCTTTCAATGATGCGACCGACTGCTCGATCAACCATTGTTACCTCCCCGGCATAGCAGGCTCGGGCAATCTCAATATCCTTAGGTGTTAAACCCTTTTTCTTCCAATAGTGATAGGACGGATGGACCGTAGTACCATCCCAGTCGGGATAGTACTGCTTGACGTAGTGAGCTGGAGGATCCCATGGTTCATGAGGATCCCACATGTCTATATAGAGGAAAAACTTCTCCTGGTAATGTCGTTCCAGCCAGCGTTCTGCATAAGCCCCGGTCATAGGAGCACAGTAGTCTTCTTCATAACGTCTCTCATAGTTGTTATCAGCTCGTTCTCTCCCCTGGCCCCGTATCCATCTAAAGTCGTGAAAGCCACGGTCGTACCCGAACCCGTTACGTACAAAAAATGGTGTATCAACCACCGCAGCGGTTAGGTAACCGGCATCTGCCATAAGTTGAGGTAAGATTATTTCATCTCGGGGTAGCGGTGCCCAACCCAGATAGGTCAAAGTAAACTTCCCTGTATAGAGATCAGCTCGCATAGGCATGGTAGGAAACGAAGCCAGATAGGCTCGATCAAAGACTACACATTGCTTGGCAAATTGGTCTAGATGTGGCGTGCGCAGCGTTTGATTACCGTAACAGCCTAAATGGTCCCGACGTAATGTATCAGAGACGACTACTACAACATTCATATCTCTCTCCTGGCATAACCTTCACCACAAGTGAAGATTGTTATTTGACTTTCTGTAGTTTCAAGATTGAAGTTTCATTAGTTCTTTAAAAAAGGCTTGTCAGGAGGAACAACGAGTAAATAGGTGAATTGAATATCATTAGTTTTATCTTTTTCAAACTCTAACCTGCCTTTAATGATAATTCAAGACCACCATCCTTGAAGTGTCTAGAGCTATGGTTACAATATTTTAGTGCTTGAGCCTACTTTTAATACTTTTTGTTTAGGACATATGTCCTAATTTCCCATAGAATCAAACCCATCTATTTTTGTCCCTTTAGGCTGATAGTGTCTCAATATCTCGACCATGTTCCGCTTCCATTGCCCCCTCAAAAATTCCGTACATAGGGTTTTCCCACTATAGGCCCTGAAGCACAGGTGCTTTTTCTGCTTTCCTCTGAGCAGCCACAAATAGGCAATTAGCGGCAGCACCAAACTGACTACAGATTCAACTGAATGAGTTAAGTTGAGGATATCCCCCACGGGACGGGGTAATGCTCCATCATGTCAAGCCGTAAAGTTCCATGGCATTATCCCGAAACATCTTTCGAGATAGGCTTAAAGCCTCCTCCTCGCTGAGAAAATCACCGTCAATTTTCGCTGTTAAGACATCGGCTACGCAAGACCGCGCCATTTCCAGGTGGCCATAAATGAATTCAGGAAAACCAACGTCCGACCCGAATGCAAGGATACGATACCCCGGCACCAGGTCGAGCCATTCCAGGAGAATCTGGCGACTGGCAGCCATACTGATTATATACATCCAGGCCATATTCAACCACACGTTCGGATAGTGCTTTCCCAACATCCCCAGCATACGTGAGTACGGATATCCGGCATGAAAGAGGTCGAAACGAACCTCAGGAAAAGTCTTCAATAACGGAATTAAAAGCAGTGGATCGGATTCCGGAAGGTTACCCCAGTTAGTCTGAACCCCGGTGTGAATCTGAAAGACCAATTTCATTTCCTGCGCAAGCTCGGCCAGGTAGAAGATTATGTGATCCTGTAATTTCTTTATCTCCTGAGCAGCAAGGTTATCCCCTCGCAGCGCCCGGTCGAATATGCGAGCGGCACTCTCCTCATCCACCGGAACTGAATGAAGCGTCCGCTGATAGGCATGGGCGAGTTTTATTCCCACTGCCCCACGTTCAAGATAACGCTGCACTAAATCCCTTAACGCATCTTTAGCTTCTTTCAAGCTCTCAATCGAGACATCCAGGTATCGCTCTAACTCCTCTTGCGTCTTGGACTCATGTAGCCTAAGTGCCTGCTCCATCAGCAAAATAGCAGTAAAGTACTCCTCTTCCCAATCCTCAAACCAGGGAATATTCCGAACCTGAGTCTCCAGTTTACATACATCCTTGGTCACGTGGTCGTACCAGGATGGATCTTGCGACTTTTGGCGAATAGACTCATTAACCAATCTCCAATTTTCATCGCTAAGTTCTGCCTCTTTTAGTCCAAACAGTTTTTGATAGACAACGAGATTGTGTCGCCAGTAAGAGACATTGCGCGATTTCCTCAACACCGCCCGAAGCCGAAGCCAGCGTTCCTCATCGTCCTTGGCACCTTGATAAATTGCCTCTCCTGCAGTGGAATCAATATCCCGCTGAAAATAGCTCATCAATGAGAATAGATCGAGGCCGCCCGTCTCATAGTAGGTACGGCGTAAATGAGTATGGGAATGACAGTCAACAGTTTTGATTTTCTCTAACTCAGAAAGTAGTCGTTGTCTGAAACCATTGCTATTGGACATCTATCATACCTCCGAAACTCAAATGTTATCCCGTGTTAACGGCCAATTCAGGCCTGACCATGTTTGCTTTATTCTCCTATTCTTTCTAAAGGAAAGTCTATCCTCGGATATTTCCATTATCGCTTCTTGTCGAGCCGCTGAAACGTGTATCTATATAATATGATTCATCCAAAAACGGATCTCTTCGGCAAATTCATAGATTTAGATTTGAAGAGACTGTCTCTCTGCCCCTATATTCGATTTGCTAACATAGACTTCAGGTCTCAGATTACGTAGATGAGCATCCTCTCTATTACGACCAGCATCAACAACTTTCATGTCTATGTCGTGCATTAGGAAATCATCAACGTTTGAAATCAAACGTGCCTCAACATCGCCCGAAGGATTTGTTATTAGTGATTCCCTCGGATGAGTAAAGCAAATATAGATTTCACTTTCATAGGAACGTGTCCTCATCATATACTCGTTCTTACTACCGCGGAACCCAAAAGTTGGGTTAAATATAATTCTTGCTCCTTTTAGAGCAAGAGTGCGGACTACCTCGGGCCACCTACGATCAGCGCAAATCATGACCCCAAATTTCCCGAAGTCCGATTCGAAGACGGGCAGCTCTGATCCCGGCACAAACTTGCGATCACAATGAACCTTGTAGTATCGGTCAACTATTTTTCCCTTTCTATCGAAGATAAATGCAGCGTTCCTTCCTCCTTCATCGGTGCTTTGAATACATCCGAGGATGAACCAAGCATTTCGTTCCAGGCAGAACTCAGATATTCGATTTAGATGTTCCTCTTTCACCCCATAGTCGGTTATGTTTTCTTTGGTAACTTCTTCCTCGGTGACCACGTATCCGTCTAGATAACCCTCTGAGGTAATAAACACGTCCACATCAGGATCGCTCACTCTTTGAAGTATAGAATAGAGTCTTTCGAAGTTACCACTGAGGTTTCCTTTCTCCGGTAATATCTTGAGGAGACAAACTCTTATATTATCCACCAGCTACACCTCCTTGTTCTATGATTTCCTGGTCAAATCAGGGAACAAAACTAGCTATTTTTGTCTTGCCCTCTCTCCTACTCATCTTTCACATTGACCAGAAGATTCTTGACAGTGCCGCCCGGTCTTCTCTCGGATACCTCAACCGGATCGTTCTTCTCCTCACCACTTCAAAACCACCCCCATCGCCCCAGATCGATCCGTCAACAGCATCTCATATATTTCGGGTGCTTTTTGATAGCTCACACGATGACTGATGAGTGATTCTATGTCCAATTCGCCGTTGCCCAGCAAATCAAAGAAGAGTTCAATATGTCGGTTCCTGGTCCAGGGATTGTCCCCGGTCCCCACTTCAGGATGTGAACTATCGTGAGTGCCGATAATGGTATAACTGGGCCAGTTACAGAGGTCGTGAAAATCAAAGGACGTCTTACCCCGAGGGCTACCCAGTACTACAAATCGCCCTTGACGCTTGAGTATCTGAAGCTCCTCGGGAATAATACTGGGATTTCCGGTAGCTTCGAAGGCCACATCAACCAGACGACTTCGAGTTAACTCTCTGATTCGATCGGCAACTTTCTCACTATTCGGATTAATAGCGGTGACTCCTACTAGATCGGGTAGATATTTGAATCGCGTTTCAGAGACATCTATGCCAACAACTGGCCTTGCGCCAGCGATATGACAGAATCGCAGTGCCAGTTGCCCTAAGATTCCCAGCCCATATATGGCGACGGCCTCCCCCCATTGCACTCTTCCCCGCCGCACACTATTCATCACCGTCCGGGCTAAGGCAAAAAATGTTGCCTGATCATCTGGAACGTTTTTGGGAACTGGATAGCATTTCTCAGGCGTTCCCAGGATATACTGGGCATGATATCCTCCTCCCAAGACAGCCACTGTCTTTCCAATCCAGTCTTGGGACACATCCTTGCCGATGTCGACAATCTCCCCAATATTGCAGTATCCGGTGGGACCGGGAAGATTATTGGCAATGCTTGCCCAGAATGAATTCGCAGAAAACTCACCGGACAATATCGTCAATTCCGTGCCAGTACTTATTAATGTCCGTTTAGTCTTAATGGTTAGCTGCCCATTCTGGGGCTCAGGTATGGCCCGATCCTCCAGCACCACCTTCTTGTTTTTCTGCATAATAAGCGTGGAATTTCGACCCTCAACGGACATCTTGAGACTCCTTCATCTTTTTTTCTCCTGATCTTTCGTCTTATCTTTATTAACGTAGGTTCCCATTTCAGTGTATATGCTGTTCCGTCCTTGCCTTACCAATGATCCATCTGTACGTATTCTGCTCATCACAGATTTCATGGTTTAGGTTTCTCTCCTGAATTCTTTCTTTTAAGCAAAAATCTTATCTCATCACTTCATATCCTTCAAGCATCTGAAACCCACGGTTGAGCAGCGGTCCAGACCCGGATACAAAAGAAGCATCTTGACATGCCGGTCGCAAGGCTGTGCCCCACCAGATGTATACCAGAGGGAGCCACCGGCACGAAAGTAACAACCACCCCTGAGAATAGCATAGCGCGTATGCCCATCATTACGCTCACTTTCGGTCCACTCCCATACATTACCACTCATATCCAAACAACCAAAGGGACTCGCCCCAGAAGGATAGGCATCTACCGGAGTTGTCTGGCCGAATTTCCCCTCTCGCTCATCCTTCCTCCCCCTGGTCCCATCAATGCCATTACAAGAAGCTGCGTTGTATTCATTGCCCCATGGCCACTTTCTTCCATCTTTGCCTTGAGCAGCATACTGCCACTCCTCTTCTGTTGGTAGACGCTTTTTGGCCCAGCGAGCATAAGTGCGAGCATCATTCAAATCAACATGGACCACTGGATAGTTTTCCTTTCCTACTGGCACCTGCCATAACCAGGGCTGAGAATCCCCTTCTTTCGATTTTGTCCAATCTTTAAGAAAGTTCTTGATTACGACTGGCCTATAGTGAGTGCTCGCCAGGAACTCCCGATATTGCCTATTGGTTACCTCACATCGATCAATAAAAAAGCTTTTCATTTCCAGTTTCCGATCCGGATGGCCAAGACGCTCCGGATAGCTATAGCATCCACCTTCAGGGGCACTCAATTCCATATGCACCTGCATTAGAAAGCTCCCACCTTCTACCAGAACCATATCTGGTGGACATTCATCGATTGAGCATTCCTCTGAAGGCGCCACCGGGCACGGCAGATGAGAGTCGGCCTTTACCCGATGATAAGAAGGCTTATCGTCTACCGGGGATAAATCGGCAAAAACTGGTGCTGGCCACTCCTTTGGTTGAACAATAAGACAGCCACAGCCTAAAGGTTCAATGCGGATCGATACAGGCACCATACCCTCCCGAGAGAGTTCCACGGGGACTTCAGTTCCATTCCAAACGTCATAGATCATCATCCCTTTTTTCAGGGCGACATTGATTACCGGTCCACTGGTACTGAGTTCAGTATTATTAAAGAGGGTATAAACCCTCTTTTCTCCCGCATGCCAAAGATGGGCAAAAACTCCTTCAATTAAGGTATCCACATATGGCTGCCAGTCAGGATCAACAAAAGCGCTTTGATGAGCACGTAAAAGACCCATGCACCGACGAAGCATGGTTCTATCTTCTGCCGTGAAAGGATTCCACCAACCCATACAATTCTCATTTATAGCTACTCCCATTCCGTGAAAGAAATCATTGGCAATGGCCGGACTTTTGTGAAGTGGATTATGACCCTGGTCCCCGAACATGGAAAAACGAGGCTCAATCCACCTGGTTACTAGCACTTTTTTTGCTAGTTGGCGGCGAGGAATAAAATTAAGACGAGTCAATACCCGGGGTAATAAATTAAACCTTCGGTTGCCGGACAGGAGACTGCCGGTACAGCCCTCGGCCAAACGCATTGAACGCGGATAGTGCTCCGGAAGAAACACCACCCCGGGCTTTACCTTATCGATGGCCTGGCGCAATCCTGAGAATGCAGCGTTCGTTTGATCAAGCATAATACCATCAGCGTCCAGCTCGCCAACAAGTTTCGCTAGCGTCTCCGTATCCGATTTGGACTCCGCTCTAGTTCCTTTGTCCCAGGGAACGTAAGGAATAAAGAAACGCACCCCCCGTGCATGGATACGGTCCGCAAGATCCCTTAAGGCTTCAAGGCCCCCAGGCATGTCGCGAAGAAAATCAAACTGATTTCGCTCATCAATGCCTAAACGGGGATAGGCTCCCCAGAAGAGAACGCAGTCAAACCCACCGAAGTCTCTTTTCGCCTCATCAAGTAATTCTTCTATTCGGTAGCGTCTATTCTCTCGATCATAAATTGAGGTGTCATAGGGAAGTATGACGTATTCCAGGAACGCCTTATGATACCAGCTCAGATCCTGACGCTGGTATTGACTGGCGTTAAACTGAGCACGCAGCCTCTTTCGTTCTTCCTCCAACCGCTCACGCCAATCTCCGCCAGAGGCCTCCCATTCCCTACAGTCAATAACTTCATCTTCAAACTTGATTTGCTTCATCAACCTCCTCCTGGAAAAATGAGCTGTACTTCCTGCTTGACTTCGAATAGAACCGCAGGCAAAGAATTCTCACAGTAAGAAACGAGTTTGATAAAACTCAATAATCCTGCATTCTTCGATGGATCGTGGCTTTTTTACGAAAAGGCACGATCCCATTCGTCCTTCCCGATTCGGGCACTCAGTCATCTCTCAATCCCCTTGCGCTCTAGAAAAATCTTGTCTTATTACCTACCGTTTCGGCAATGCTTCAGTATGGACACTATTTCAGGGATCAAGGTGAAGGACGAGAGAAAATTTGGCGGATTGTTTGACAATATGATACTAGTAATATAATACACGAAGGAAATTTGTCAAGTGTCTGTCAGTGCAGAGTAATTATGTCACCTTTTTTTTTGCAGAAGAAAAGTGTCATACCCCTTATCGCCAAAGTTTCCATTTGACAAGAAGCGTATCTTGTGTCTTCCTGAAAACACAATAGGTTTATGAGGAAGATGAGCGGCTGTCTCCTAGGGATGGGAGTCGTTCTGACCATTGCGTGGAGTAGTCTAGCAATAGATACTTGACCTAAACCAATATCGTCTAATTTATGGAGTTTTTGACCACCTTTTGCATCTGAGGAGAGTTTTTCCAGTCTGAACCGGAGTGTCCCTTCACGTACACCACCTACTGTCTGAAATGATTCCAGTAGCCAGGAAGACCATTCTCGCGAGGAAAGTTCCGCTATCTTTTTGTGACCAGATGGGTCTTTGGCAATAATGACTCTATCATAAGCACTGCCTACCACTGATATTACAAACAGGTAAAAGCTTCTCCCCGGAGGAAGAAGCTTGCATACGGGAGTATTTAGACTGATATCCGTAGGTTTGGCTACTTCAGCGTCGGGAACCCCGTAGAGGGTAGGTGCGTTCAACAGTATCCCAGATGAATTCTGCTTTACTCTCCTTCGACGTATAACCAGCCATCCAGTGACCATGCAGCTCGGGTAGATGAAATACTTGAAAGGACATCACCTGGTGCGTACCATTCCAGGCTCCTGTAGCAATTGTTGTCCAATTCTCCGGGGTGGAGGTAGGCAGAGAGGAAAGACAATGAGGAGCAAAGGTTCCTTCCTCTATCATCTTGCGAAAGTTAGGCAACTTCCCCCGTTTAATAAGCCCTAGAACAAGGTGAGGACTTACACCATCCATCCCGATTAAAATATATTTCTTAGACATCGCCCACTCTTTTTGCAGCGACAAGCAGCACGTTCTGAGTGCCTTGACGAAACTAATTGGATGAATATACTCTATACTAAAACATCATATTGTCAATCACTGTGTTAAGTCTTCTATATCCAGGAGGAGAGGATGAATGAGATGTTAACCGTAGTTTCCGGACCAATCAAAGTAGGAGTGGGGGTCAGCACGATTACCCCCTCCGTTGGAGTAGAACTAGCTGGATACGGACCTTATCTAGGAAGAGGCTCTAAAGGGATTCACGACAACCTTTTCTCCAAAGGGCTCGTTATGGAAGGAAGAAATCACCAGCGAATCGCAATTATCACTAACGACCTTGTCGGCCTGTCGCGAGCACTATTAGAAGAAACTAAGAGTCTGGTCAGGAAACGGGCGGGAATTGAAGAGGATAATATTCTTATCACTTGTTCTCACACGCACTCAGGCCCAGCTACTGCATTCATGAGAGGATGGGGAGAGCAGAATCAAGAATACCTGGAGGAACTTCCAGGGAAAATCTGTAAGTCAGTTGAGGAGGCATGCAGGAAATCGGAATCGGCTCAGGCAGGATTTGGTAGAGGAGAGCTTGCCCTGGTGAGCCGCAATCGGGCGGATGAAAATGGGCCCATTGACCCCGTAGTGGGAGTGCTGAAAATTGATGGGACGAGAGAGCTTCCATTGGCGGTTCTATTCAATTTCGCCTGTCATCCAGTCACGATCGACTATAGGAGTCCGCTGGGGAACTTGATCTCACGGGACTGGCCCGGCTATAGCAATGACATAATTCAGTCGGAACTGGCTGGAGAGAGCTTATATCTTCAAGGGGCAATTGGCGATGTTAATCCAGAGTTAGCTTGGTACAGCCCTCACGACTGGAAACCCTGTCACCACTTCCAGGGAGCTTTGTTGACCGGACACATAGTCGGCTCCAAGGTTATAGAAATAGCCAAGGAGATAGATACTACATCAATTGAGGAAATATCACTAAGGAAAAGATTGATTGAACTGCCCGTAAAGGTACCCTCAGAAGAGGAAGTTGAATTTATCGCCGAAACAGAGAAAGAGAGGCACAAGACCGACCCCCGTTGGACTGCATTTTACGATGACTGGGAAAAAAGCACAAAGGAGAAGCTAAGAAGGAATCCCTCTTCAAAGGTGCAAAGTGAGATTGCCCTATTGAATATCAAAACCAAGAACCAAGAGGGACTCTTGATATTCGTTGCAGGGGAGGTCTTTGTGAAGCTAGGGTTAGCTATAAGAAAAGACTCTTCTTTTGAAAATACTTTCTTGGTCGGATTCTATGATAAATACATTGGATACATCCCTGATGATTCTCACTTCCAGAAAAGGGGATATGCGAGTACTCTGGTTCCAAGAATCTCTAATTCCTTCCCCTACGAGAAGAGGGTGGGAAAAGTCTTGCTGAAGGAGACAGGAGATTTCTTGAGGGAGATAGGGAAGAATGTCTAGGATGACCATCAACGGAGGAGAAAGATGAATGTAATTCTTATCGTGGTTGATACGTTGAGAGCAGATCACCTGGGTTGTTACGGATACTTCAGGAACACAAGTCCTGTTATTGATGACTTGGCCGAAGAAGGGGTTCTTTTCGAGGATTTTCATGCCTCAGCCATACCCACTGGTCCAGGTTTTACCTCTATTATCACTGGCCTTTATGCTATTAATCACAAGTTCTACGTTACTCCCTACTGTTTGCCAAATATAATGAACTTTGATGACGACATACCTACTCTTGCTGAGATAATCTGGGAGAATGGGGGTTATACCACGGTTGCTCTTGACAGCCTCATAAACTTTCGCTCTCACATGACACAATTTGTCAGGGGATATGAGTATTATATTAATGTTTCTCGAAATCCTTTCTGGAATGATAAGCGGACCGCAGAGGGAGCCATAAATGAGAGACTAATCCCCTGGATTAAGCATCATGCAAAGGAGCAATTCTTTGCCTTTGTCCATTATTGGGAGCCTCATTGCCCCTATAATCAGCCCAAGGAATATCGGCATCTCTTTCGTCACCAAAAAGGAGACCTGTCAGACCTCGAGGTGCTCAAGGCCAAAGCGGGCTATTCCTATGTGCCTGGCTGGGGGAAAACGGGAAATCTATGGGAAGGGGATGAAGCAAAAAAATCAATACAGATTCCCGACAAAGGTAAGTCTGGGCCAATGACCGTATCTCATCGCCTGGAGATTCCTCACACAGGAGAACGCACCATAGACCTCTACGACGGAGAGATTCGCTACGTTGATCACTTAATTAGTCAAATTCTTGACGTTCTCCAAGAAACAAGAGTTCTAAATGATACGGTAATAATTATTAGCAGCGATCATGGAGAAGAACTGGGACAACATGAGATTTCTGGCAACAAAATGTATGGTCATGTAGGGCTTCATGAGCCAGTTGTCTTCGTACCTCTGATCCTGTGGCAACCCAAAATACTACCCAGGGGCAAGAGAATAAAGGGGTTCGCCCAGCACGTGGATATTGTCCCCACTATTCTCGACCTTATGGGAACGAAGAAGAGACCCAAGCTAGACGGAAAGAGCCTTTTGCCTCTTATTGAAGGAAAGGGTAGAGCAAGGGATAAGGCATTTATGGAATCAGATGCACTTCTTCTTCCAGCATCTCGTGCAGTTCTTGAGAATGGGTGGAAGTATATTCAGACTCTTGAAGGAAAGGGAGAGCTCTACCACCTCAAGGATGATCCTATGGAATTGGTTAATCTGGTTCCCAACGAGGAAGAAAAGTGTCTGGAGATGAAAGGAAAACTCCTGAAATGGGTGTATGATAATATCGGTCGAAATCCTGACCCTATGTTCGAGGCAAGAAAAATGGTTGAAGATGCTGAGAAAAGACAACCCTATATTTCAAAATACAAATTACCATGGAGTCTGGAATGAAGCTTGATGATACGCGAAAGTGATAGCAGAACTGAGAACAGTTGACAAATGCCGAAAGAACGGATGAATCGATCTACGGCCTATACACAAAAAACATCGGCCTGTTCTTGGATTGGCGTCTCTATTCTATTAGCTCCTCAACATTATCCTTGATCTTAACAATGCTGTCGATGATCATTTGGATCCCGGTGCGGTCAACCATAAGATATGAATGTGCGATTGTTACCTGCTGGTGAGCGCAAAACTCCTCAGCTACAGGCAGAAAGAGATTTTCATAATCCGGGATTGGCCCCACGCCTTTAGCCCAGATACCTTTCAGATTCTTTTTCTTAAAGGCGGAGTTCTTGTAAAGAGGGACACCATAACCCCTACCACCAGCAGCACCCTCCGCTCTCATCGCCTCAACGAATCTGTCTCTAGGAAGCCCTTTAAACTGGTGGCGATTGTACTTTATGACAAAGGAATAATACCCTCTCTTGGTAATTCTAGAATCTTCCTTCAGAGGCTCTACCCCACCAATTTTGCGAAGCTCATCAGCCAGGTATTTTCCAGTTTGATTTTTAAACTCTATTGATTGCGGAAGATACTTCATTTGAGAAAGAAGTAGGGCCCCCTGAAGCTCTGTCATTCGATAATTGGAGGACAAAAGACAATGAAGATAGGATGGTACCCCCATTTCTCTCCCGATATTGTGAATAAGATAGGCTCTTTCTGCCAGTTTCGCATTGTTTGTAAGTACTATGCCTCCTTCCCCTGCCGTAAGAGCTTTGCTCTGTTGAAAAGAAAAACTGCCAAAATCCCCCATTGCTCCAATCTTTGTTCCCTTCCATTCGGTACCGTGCGCATGCGCGGCATCCTCAATCAACAGCAAATTATGCTTTCTTGCCAGGGGAACGATAACGTCAAGATCCACTGGATAGCCGCCATAGTGGACAACTATGATTCCCTTTGTCCGGGGGCTAATAGCCTTCTCCAGGCAGTCCGGATCGATAGAAATAGTATCGGGATCGGAATCAACAAAGATGGGAATGGCTCCAACTTCAGTCACAGCAGAAACAGTAGCGATAAAGGTAACTGCGGGTACTATAACCTCATCACCCGGTTCTATTCCTCCCGCTTTCAGACACAATTCTAGGCTCACCGTACCGTTGGCCACGGCAATACCGTAGTCGGCATCGTGATACTTGGCAAATGCCTGTTCGAATTGCTCCAACTTGGATCCAGCAAAACGATCCCAGCGACAGCTTTCAAGAACCCCCAAAAGAGCCTTCCGGTCCTCTTCCGTTACCTTCGGCCGTCTGGGTACCCTTTCAGCAAGCCCTTCAGCCGCCCTATTTCCTCCATTTATCGCCAGTATTGCCATCGACCTGTCCTCCTTTAACAATTTTTTGAACCACCTTACCACTTTGCTCCTTTTCCAAGATAGTTGAAGTCTTAGAGTTCGAGGTGAATAGTTCTCTATATTCCTGGCACTGAAAGTTTAAGGAGGTGCTATGAACAACCACTTTGGCGACTAAAATACTCGTCCGCAAGCTATGCCGGCGAAGTCGAGTCAGCGCTTTCCGCGATCATGCCAGTCCCAAAAGCTATGGTGCAGCCATGTACGAAGTGGATCCTCAGTCTTTTCCATCCAGGCCATGAGACGTTGCTTCATCTCCAGTAGCAAATCACCAAAACATTTATCAAACACCAGGTTGTTGAGCTCCAAAGGGTCATTTCCCAGATCATATAACTCATCGGTATCGCAGGGCTGGTAGACATATTTGTACTGATCCGTACGAACACAACGCATATAGTAGCCAGAAAGACCATTACCGTGATACTCGACAAAAACACTGTCTGGCCAATTGGCAGGAACCGTGCTTCGTACGCAAGAAAACAGACTTCGGCCTTCGATCTTACCAGGGGGAACTTGCCCAATAGCCTCAGCCAAAGTGGGAAGGAGATCAACAATACTGGCCTGCACTGAACAACGCTTCTTCGATGGGAATCTTCCAGGATAGCTCATAACCAAAGGAACACGTATCTGACAATCATACATGAAATGCCCTTTATCAAACAGCTGATGTTCCCCGAGTATATCACCATGGTCTGCCACAAAAAGAATCAAGGTGTTGTCTCTAACACCGAGTTCATCGATGGCATTCAAAATTCGGCCTAACTGCTCGTCGATCAATGTAATATAGCCATAATAACGAGCTATGGCCCGCTGCCAGGTGGGCCAATCCTTTTCCCATGCGCCAGTATAGCGTGATTGAAGATGTTGGGCCCGCGGCTTACCAGAAAGATCATCAATATAACTGGGCAACTTTGCGATATCATCCTGATTGTAGAGACCTGCGTATTTTTTGGGAATCACATAAGGAGGATGCGGTCCCGGTTCGGAATATAGAAAAAGAAACGGCTTTTCGTACTTCTTGCCCCAGTCTGTAAGCCATTGGATAGCTACGCTTGCTTGCTGATAAACGCTCGTCTCCTCTTCCTCCTCGTCGGAAATGGCGCTCAAGACATAGTTAGGACGAATGCAGTACCTGATGTAATCAACCTCAAGAAACTTTCTTTTGCCGGCTGCGACACTCCCCCAGGATGCTACCAAGGAATCAGGAGTTAAGTTTGTGCCAAATCCCTGACGTCCAATTGAATCCTCATTGCCAAGATGCCATTTCCCCAAGTATGCCAGCTCATAACCCGCATGGGAAAATATCTTTCCCAAACTGGGAATGTCATCAGCAATGGAATCTCGCGCATGAATAGTAATGGGTTGAACGTTCACCAGAATATTATGTTGATGCGGATACAACCCCGTCATAACCGATGCTCGTGCTGGAGAACAAACGGGTGAGGTCGTAAAGGCATTAGTAAAAGCTACTCCTGAAGCAGCGAGACGGTCAAGATTGGGTGTTCGACATACCCGACTGCCGAAACAGCCGCAAGCATCGTAGCGCAATTGGTCAGCCATGAAAATGAACACATTAGGAAGAATATTATTTGCTCGTCTTTTACTTTTTGGCATTGCAACCCCGCTGTTTATCGGTTGAGGTCACCTTCATTCTGGCGAAGAGACACTGTGACCCGGAGCCGGACCACACTCTCTTTCTCTCTCAAATCACTCTAGCCTAATCTGTCCAATGATAGGGGTTCACCCCGATTTTTTCCTGCTTAGTTTACGGATGAAGGAGTACGGATATTCATCCTCAGGTTGACTTACATCATTCAAGGCTCCAAGCTCCTCGGGAGTAAGTTCCACCGCCAGCGAGTCAAGATTGTCTTCAAATTGCTCCAGAGTTTTTGCTCCAATGATAGGCGCAGTTATGCCCGGCTGAGATCGAATCCAGGACAAAGCTATTTGCGCACAGGATTTCCCTCTTTTTTTTGCAATCTTTTGCACTATTTCTAAAATGGAAAAGCTCCTGTCGGTAGCTCTATTCTCCCAGGAATCGGTATTCTCTTTCTTCATTCGGGCAAGTCTTCCCTTCTCAGGGAAGGAACCTCGCTGGTATTTTCCTGACAGGAATCCTCCAGCAAGAGGAGCCCATGTAGTAATTCCCAAGTTTTCCTCTCTACAAAGAGGAACTATCTCTCTTTCTACTTCCCGGGTAAGAAGATTGTACTGAATTTGAAAACACACAAATTCTTCCCGATTATACTGTCTACTTATTCCCAGAGCCTTCATCACTTGCCAGGCAGCGAAATTGGACGCACCTATATAGCGCACCTTGCCTTGCTTTACGAACATGTCTAAGGTAGAAAGAGTCTCCTCCAGACAAGTTACCCCGTCCCAGCAGTGAACACAGTAAAGATCAATGTAATCAGTTTGCAGACGGCGAAGGCTACTCTCCAGGGCCTGGATAAGATGAATTCGGGAGAGTCCAGTATCATTGGGACCCGTACCGGTAGAAAAGTAGGCCTTGGTAGCCAGAACTACCTTCTCTCTCTTTTCTCTGAGCAGCCGCCCCACTATCTTCTCTGAGGCGCCAGGAGCAGCTCCATAAACGTCCGCCGTATCAATAAAATTCCCCCCTCTATCCAAGAAAGAGAATAGAATTTTCTTAGAGGTTGCCTCATCAGTTTCCCTGGCAAATGTCATTGTCCCCAGGCAAAGTTCGGAAACTTTGATCCCTGCCCTTCCTAACTGTTTGTATTTCATTTATCCCTCCTCCATCTATATTCCCTTCTGCTATAGGCTTTCTGCTCAGATAACGACGTCTCGTCTTTACCTGTTCTCTGGTCAAGTTTCCTATCTTCCCATTGCCCTGATGGCGCGCAAGCATCGTGCCACAGCCTCCAATGGTGGGTAAGCATCACTTTCGTATTCAACGATGTACCACTCAGTTCCGCCGGTCTCACAAAGTCGAAAGATGTCATCCCATGGTATATCATCTTTGCCGATTAAAGGGCGGAATCCCTCTATCCCAGAGCGAGCTCCTTTTTCCTTAGAGTACGGCTTCAAGTGCACGCTAATCGCCCGTCCTGGATACCGCTGCAAAATGGAAATACAATCACCACCACCTCGCAAAGCATTTCCGGTGTCAAGTTGCATAACGACATCCTTGTTGGTCGCTCCAAAAAAGATATCCCAGGCTGTTTCTCCCTCCATTGACTGGAACTCTGTCCAATGATTATGGTATCCAACCATCATTCCATACGGCTTTACCTTCTGGGCTACCCCATTTATGATCTCAGCCGTCTTAAGCCAGGCAGATTTGGAGCTCCTGTACTCCTCTGGAAACCCGGGCACGATAAGAAACTTGTTTTGCAGAATCTTATTGAAATCGATGGTCTTTGGAAGTTCATCCCCGAGCAGAGTATCGATGCCCGTATGGGTTCCGGCTACTTTAAGACCTAAGTCATCCAAGAGCTTCTTTATCTGTTTGGCGTCTTTATCATAATAGCCGGCAAACTCTACTCCCTCGTACCCCATCTCGGCTACGGCCTTGATTGTGCCAGTAAAATCCTTAGCGCAATCCTCCCTTACACTGTAAAGTTGTAATGCAACAGGTATTTTATCCACCCAGTCTCTCCTTTCTATATTTTTGTATGTATTTTAATCTGCCTGAAAATACTGATTAAGTGCATCAACTCCATCATACATAAATACTACTTTGACCTTTTTAATTGACAAAATTCTTATCCCAATAAATAAGACTTGCTGATGAATTTAAGATAATCAGTTAAGACTCATAATAACTCGATAAGGCATTTTTGAGCTCAAATAGACCAACCACCTCCAGGTTCACTGTGTATCTTCTCTATAGCGTATAGTTCTGGCATAGTAATTTCATGGCCGAGCTTCGCTGAGAGAAGCGCGCCACTTATAATCTCCATCACCTTTACGCCATTTTCCCCTGTGCTTATAGGTTTTGCATCGCCAGTACACGCATTAAGGAAGTCACCAATTTTGTCAGGATTGGGTATATTAGGTATCTCCAATTTCTTCTCTATTATCTTTTTATCTTTTTCAATAAAAAGTGCATCTCCCTTGAAAGCACCTTTTGCTCCAAAGATATACAATCCTCCGACATCTGGCATATTTGTAGTCCATCCTTCCTCAAAGGTAAATGACATTCCATTCTCAAAGCGGACGAACACTGTGGCATGCTCCTCCACATCATAGACATAACCTCCAATATCTACGGGCTCACCTATACCACGATATGCGATACTGCTCACGGTCACAGGCTGTGGATCGCCTAAAAGATAAAGAACTCTGTCAATATCATAGACTCCAATGTCCTGCAGAACACCCCCACCTGCCTTCGTAGAATCGATGAACCATTTGGAATCACGCAATATGTCGATTCCGGGACGCCCTCGTACGCGAAAGTTGGTCATCCTACCGTAGTAAACATCGCCCAACCTACCAGAAACTATATAATTACGTATGGCGTAGTTCTTAGCGCCAAGACGAATTCCACCACTCTGATAGCCTAACTTCACTCCTTTTTTGTCGCACTCATCCCGCATTGCCTTAGCTTCCGTAGCGTTTAATGCCATTGGTTTCTCACAATATATATGTTTTCCTGCTTTAGCTGCTGCGATAGTGATCGGTGCATGGGTAAAAGGTGGCGTGCAGACACTCACTGCATCTAAGATGGGAAGCTCAAGCATTTTATTGAAATCGGTGAAAACCTGGACATCATTCTTACTATACTCCAAAAACAAATTTTGCCTTGCCCTTATTGTTTCTCTTTTCTCCGGTATCCCCTTCTTGTCCGCTACCTGATGACCTCTCTTCGTATGTTCTGATATAACCTTTTCTGCTTTACTCTGAGCTCTCTCCTTAATAATATCACAGGTAGCTACTATTTGTGCTCTTTCAGGAAGAGATAGATATCCCTCTATATGAGAGTCGGATATCGCTCCACATCCTATGATGCCTACTCTAATTCTCTTTCTCATTCTTATACCTCCTGGTATATTCTTACCCATACGAGCATAATGGGTGGGATGACAAGCAAAAAGTGTATAATAATTACAGGAAAGAACTATACAACTTTAAAGAAGATTGAACCGTGTCTCCGAAAGTAATACTCTCCCTTCGTCAAAAGATATTGCCCAGGATTTGTTACCTAAAAGCGATTAGTTCCTGGTAATGTAAATGGGTGAACTCCAGCCCATATTTCCATCCCTCTGAGTCACCCGCACATAGTAAAAAATTTCCTTATCAGGAGGTAAGCTCTTGTCAGTATAGTTAAGCTCAAGAAACTCATCATCGGTAGCTTTTGTCTCGATAACCTGGTTGTCTTTAATCAGCTCCACTTTCTCCAACCTGTCAGTTCCAGCAGCAAAAACATAAAGGTTAATTCTGGTTGAGTCAGGAAGCGAATCTCTTGCTACTATACTTCCCATAGGATTTCCTTCAAGATTAAACTTAATTATTATCCTTTCACCTGTGGTTGCATAGCATTTTCTATTTTTCAAAGCACTGAATATGTTTTTTCTGGTGAGTTCTTTTGTCCATACAGCCGTCAGGCCTCCTTTTGGATAACGGATCCCCCTTCTAAACTCCGGCATATTGGATGCAGGTCGGGATATGTGGGTATCAGTACCTGCAGTAAAACCTAACTTATATCCTTTTGCCAATGCCTTTTGTACAAATCTCTCTGGATCCTGGCTAAAAAGAGGCCAGGGATTACCAAAAACTTCACTTAAGCCATGCTTTGAATATATCTCCACAAGGGGTTGAAGCCCATCATCATGATAATCCCATCTTGTTCCCCAGACTGAGTCTTTTTTTTCTGCGTAGGCGGGATGGTGGGCTATACTTATAGCCCCAAACTCCTTTGTCTTTTCCCATAACTTTCTTGGCGTATTATAGTGTGGAAGTAGATGGCTATAATAATGTCCTTCTATCCCCGGATAATACACACATTTATGGCCGTACATATTTCCATTGGGATCATAGAACTGAGCTGAAGACCATTCAAACCCTAGCAACGTTATGAATCTACCCTCAGCACATAATTCTTCATTTACTTTCTTTATTTTCTCCCACTTTCTCTCATCCAGCCAGGTATCGTGGTCTGTAAATGATGAAAAATCGAGTCCTTCTATGTTTCTTGCATATTCATAATAGAAACAAGGATCTTCCAGCCCGTCGCTGAAGTACGTGTGACCGTGTATTTCCCCCCAGTAAAGATTATATTCGCTCTCTTTCTGAATGAAGGGATTACTTCTAGCACACGAATTTCTATCCCTTATATATATTCTTCTGGCCTTTATAGAAGACGCTTTTATCTTGACGACATCCTCTTTCAACTCTCCTATGGGATTACCAAATCGATCTAGGTCTATCTTTTGTAAAGAAATTTTTCTCCGTGATTCAACAAGAGAAGGAACAATTGCTTTAATAGAAGATTTCTTCTCCGGCAAAACCTCTAGAAAAGGCACTTCTTCAATCAACTTTAGCTCTGAAGATTTCCTCTTCTTGAAGGATATATAGAAAAATACCTTCTGGGTATATATCTTAAGCTGAGCTCCCGAACTTCCGTATTTTTTATCACCAAAAATTACCTTTATCCATTTTCCTTCACTCAGTTTTTCTTTTACCTTAATAAGGACTAGATTCGGTCTAGGGAGCTCCAGAAATACCGAATTAGACTTGCTGCAGTCAACGCTTACATAACCTTCTCCTTCTGGATTATGGGTCTGTAAAATGTCAAAAGCCCAGTTTGCTCCCAGGGAGTTATTCAATTGAATCTGAATCTCTCCATCCTCATCTATAGTTACAGGTAAATAAAAAGTAAGTTCCCAAGTTGCCATCTGTGCCACATAAGCTGGGCCAGGAGGTAGTAACTCGACTTCACCCGGGAGAAAGTGAAATTGATCCCGGTAAAGATTTCTTAGTCTCGCTTTCCAGTTTTCTTTGATTTTTTCCGAAAACTCTTTTTGGGTCATTTTTGAAACCAGGGTAATCTTGTACTGGAAGTAGAGGAATTTCTCTCTTTTGCCTTCCTTAGGATTCTCTCTGTCTTCACAATGGGGTCTTCCCCGTGATGTAAGTTCCCCTACACCCACTTTTCTTCAAGTGAACATCGCAATTCTTCCCTTATTTCTTTTTCCTTGTCGGCTAGATTTATCACTTCCATCGGGTCTTTTCCCGTATTCTAAAGCTCTTCCCTCCCATCAAGATGCCATGTATTGTCAAAAGTTTTTTGGTGATTTTGTTCTAAACGCTTTTTTATCAAACGTTTTGATAAAAGTGACTTGCCTCCCCCTACTTTCTTAGTTAGATTTGGGAATCCACCAAGGGGGATAAGCGTAACAAATAAAGGACTTTTGACTGCGGTGAGGTATCTTTTGGCACCATTTCCAAACCAGCAAATGTACACCAATACAAGAATCATAATCGCTATACGATTTTGTTTTTCCTTCCAGAAATACGAATAGCGCTCCGAGGAGACGAGCAATGAAAACCAATAACGAGAAGAATTATACCTCCGCCCAACTCCCCCGCGATAAGTAGGTAGTTGACCCAAGTGAATCGTCTTACTCCAATAATAAGCGACGGTGTAAGTCGGGCCGCGAAAAGAAAGAGGAGTTGTATTCCTGTAACCAGAGAGAAACTTTTCCAAAGCCTATCCTTGGAGATACTGTGCAGGTAATAGTATTCGCTAAAGACAACCAGAGCCAGCCACAGGACGGCAAGAAAAATGAAGCTTACTTTGTCTATTGCAGCAGCGGACTGAGAGCTAACTGAGAAAGCACTCAGAATAACCAAGAATAATCTTCTGGCAAGAAGAAGATTGAGAAACGCTAATGCTACCGTAATAGCCCATAGCAGGTAGCATAACAGATAAGGTATGATTCGCTTAGTCAACTTGACCAGTGTTGTCACGCTCTTTCTGAAACTGTACACTTAGAAATATCATTAGACAAATTGCTGGCACAGGACTGTTCGGTCTATTCCTTATCCATAAGGGTCGGCCGCATCGCGAAGGCCATCCCCGAGGAAATTAAATCCTAGCGCAACAATAATAACAAAAAGGCCGGGGATAAAAAGCCAGGGAGACTGAGCGACTGTTCGTATGTTTTGACCCTCCTTCAAGAGTGCACCCCAACTAACTGCCGGAGCACGAATGCCCAGACCAAGAAAACTCAGAGCAGTTTCGCCCAGGATCATTCCGGGTACACTCAAGGTTACCCTTACGATAAGATAAGAGACAAATGAAGGGAGTAAGTGTCTGGTGATAATACGTAGGGGACCGGCTCCACTAAACTTGGCAGCCATAACAAAATCATCATCTCTCAGTGCCAGGAGCTTTCCTCTGACTACCCGGGCCAGACCGGTCCACCCCACAATGGAGAGAATGATGGTAATGCCGAAGTAAATCTGAATTGTCGACCAACGTGGTGGAAGAGCTGCACTCAAAGCCATCCATAAAGGAAGGGTGGGAATGGCTTGAAAAAACTCGATGATTCTCTGAATAATCATATCAGCGGCTCCTCCGTAATATCCAGAGACCCCTCCGATGAGGCATCCTAAAGTGAAACTAATAGCTATCCCCACTAAACCTATGGATAGAGAAATACGGGACGCAAAGAGATTCCGAGAAAAGAGATCCCTGCCTAATTTATCGGTTCCAAATAAGAATACTGCACCTTTCTCTATCCCAAAGAAATGGATATCACCAGAAAATAAGTTCCAGAGCTTATACTCATGACCACGGACAAAGAAGTAAAGGGGATACTGCTGACTCTTATCGATGGTGTATTTTCTGCGGTAGGTCACCGGATCCATTCCACCCTTCAATCCGTAGACAAAAGGTCGAAGGTGGAATCCCTCTTCATCAAAGAAGCGAATTCTCTGGGGAGGAGCATAGATATATGATGGATAACGTTTGTACATGTCATAAGGAGAAAAAAATTCGCAAAAAATAGCCCCAAGATAGAGAATAATCAACATACTACCCCCAAGTAGAGCTAATTTATGCTTCTTGAGCTTTCGCCAGATAAGCTGCCACTGAGAGGCTACGTAGTAGTCCTCTTTCTCTTTGGCACCAAGTTGTTCTTTCTCTTGTCTCACTAATGCGCTCCTTTCTTCTCATATCTGATGCGAGGATCCACCCAAACCAAACAGAGGTCGGAAATAAGGGTCCCGATTATGGCTAAGCCGGTCAAGAGCATAAGGCTGCTCCCCGCTAAATACATGTCCTGAGCCATCAGCGCCGTTAACAGTATTGGTCCATTGGTAGGCAAACTCAATACAATAGCGACAATGGTCCCCCCGGAAACAAGACCGGGAAGAATACCTCCTACAGTACTGACCATGGGGTTAATAGCTATTCTTATCGGATACTTAAATAAGAGACGTAACTCTGGAACTCCCTTAGTTCGGGCAGTAATAACATATTGTTTGCGAAGTTCGTCCAATAAACAGCTTCGCATGACCCGAATGAGTCCCGCAGTACCGGCGGTTCCAATGACTATTATAGGAATAGGAAAATGCTTTAGCATGTCGATAACCTTGGCTACGCTCCAGGGAGCCAACTGATATTCAGGAGAAAAAAGACCCCCGGCGCTAAGACCAAAATATTTATAGAAAACGTACATCAGAACAAGGGCAAAAAGAAAATTCGGGGTAGCCATACCCGCAAAACCGATTACCGTAAGGCCGTAGTCGGCCGCCGAATACTGGTGGGTAGCTGAGTAAATTCCAATCGGTATCGCTACGGCATAAACGAAAAGCATAGTTGTAACAGATATCACCATGGTTAATGTAAGTCTTTCAGCCAGTACCTGGATCACTGGCATATTCCAGGTAAAAGACATACCAAAATTCCCATGGAGCAGGTTCCACATCCACTTGAAATACTGGGCATATATGGGTAAGTCTAAGCCATATTGGCGTTCCAGTAAGCGGACATTTACTTCGTCAATTTGCATACCACTGGCTTTTAAGTTTTCTATGACTGAAGTCAAATAGTTGCCCGGTGGAAGTTGAATGATAATAAACGCAACCACGGATACCAAAAGTAGAGTGATAAACATATACATAAATCGACGAATAACGTAAGACAACATCTCGTTCTCCTTTCCCGATCTATAATCTCATTCAGGCTGCCTCGATAACTTCCAAGGCCCTTAAGCCATCTACGCCTTTAACTAGGGAGTCTCTTTTCTCTTAATGCAGTTAAGGAAATGACCAATTTGCCTTACAAAATCCCCTCTCCATCAAGCTTTTCTTTCTCTTCCAGCCAATAGTATGTCAGGATCCTTTTCTTTCAAGGTCTCTAAAGTAGAATTTACTGCTTCTTTAGCCTTTAGAAGCCTGATCGTAGAATTGCCAATGCTTCCCATCCGTATAATACCCGCTTTTTTGAATATAGGCTCCATTCTGGAAAAATTTCGAGGGGTCCCATAAGCATGTATTCTTATCTTTACTTTTCTTCTTTTGCCCCTTTCTATGATTTCAGCCTCTACAGGGTCTTCTTGCATATGGTAAGGAGAATTGACCATTTCTTCTACATGATGAAATATGGTACCGCAACCCAGGGTAACACCCAAGAAAAGAATGTAGCCATTATCCAATTCTGCTAACCTACCGTAAGGACTATCCTTTCCGCAAGGCGTTATGGACTTTTCGTGTTCTCTTAGTAGTTCTTCAGCCATTGCTCCTATGGCAGTTATAGAGTGAGTGGGATGAAGGCTCCTTATAGCCCCCTTTCTCCTTCTAACGGTCTCGGGAATTCTACCGGTCCAACAAGGAGTATTTTCAGGGTCAAATATGGGAGGATCATCTATAGAAGGTGACTTTCCCGATTTGGTCACTCTAGTTAGAGTTGGCACCATAATTGTACCTTCATCTCCTACTACCTTCAGCAAAGCATCGATCACCGTGTCTGCTCCACCCATTACATAACCAAAGCTATTTAAAGAGCTGTGCACTAAGACAACGTCTCCCTTGTTAAGCCCTAATTCTCTTACTCCATTTTCAATATCTTCTTTACTTACCTTGCTTAAACTTCTCATTTCCTCCTGCACAAGCAGAACCTTGATGAAGAGTAATCCCTGATTGATGTTCCCAGTATTTCCTTCAACAAATCAAGGCTTTTCACCAAACTTCTTACTCTCTTCTTTATTACCCCTACCATTCTTTCGGCCAACTCCATCTGCCCGGGGTTCTTCTTAGCTGCTTTTTAGCCGTCTCCTGGAGGCGAGGTGACGCTCACTCGTACCTACCTCTTGCAGAAGATTGAGGAACTTTTGGTGTAGGTCCTGGGCTACTTGGCGGTTCTTGGCAATAACATTCTTGGACTCTTTAGGGTCATTCTCAATATCATAGAGCTGAGCCGGGCTGTTTTCAGTGCTATAGAGAAAGGTCCACTTTGGGGTGGTTACAGTACTAAAGTGGGGCTCTTCCACGGTGCGCAAGAAATCATCAACTACCCTACTCGAATCACCGGGATTATAGAGGGGAGGAGAGGTAAGGACAAAGTCTCGGAAACTATCTCCTCCTTCCCTTAATAGAGGAAGGAAAGACTTGCCCTCTACACTTTCCGGTATTTCTACCCCGGCTAATTCTAGAAGGGTGGGCATAATATCAACTGAGGAAACCAGGGCCTTAGTTCTTTTACCCTTCATGCCGGGAAGATGAATCAAGAGAGGTACTCGGGTGATTTCCTGGTAGAGGGGTGATTGATAAGCACGAGATGGACCGGGTTGATACGCACCTGTTTGGATTGTTTTGCCAAAAAAACCGTGCTCACCAAAATAGAAGCCATGGTCTGCGGTAAAGATAATCGCAGTATCATCCCATAGACCCATAGATTTAACTCTATCCAGCAGCCGGCCCACCCAACGGTCTACCATG